>OLNW01000236.1_pt1 | contig 70964 bp, 62 predicted proteins | sample 1672121 | NCBI WGS metagenome assembly OLNW01 (sample SAMEA3136648, study PRJEB25190) | human gut metagenome
CGGCAGCGCTCCTCGAGCTCCTGCTCGCGGGTGAGCTCGCGCGGCTTGGCCTTCGAGCCCTTGGGCCTGCCCTTCGGCTTGGGCCTGAGCGCCTCGGCCCCGCCCTCGCGGTAGAGCCTGCACCACCGGTCGAGCGGCGCCATCGACATGATGCCGAACTCAGCCATCGCCGCAGGCTTCGCCGCGCCGTCTTCGACGACGGCCCTCGCGGCGGCGACCTTCTGCTCGTATGTGTACCTGGCCTGCTTGCCGTCCATGGTCAGCAGCACCTCGCTTCCGAACGCGCGGTATATCTGCTGCCATTTTCTCACGGCCGCTTTCGGAACGGACAGCCTTTTTGCGGCCGCCGCGTACCCTAAGCCATCCGCGAAGAGCTCAGCCGCCAGCCTTCTTGTCTCGACATCGTGCTTCACCCTGAGGTCGATGCGCATAAGAAAACCTCCCATTTCTCGTGTCCAAGAAATGGGAGGCAGTTCAAATCGGTCGCGAGCCGCCCTTTTTGTTGCCTGGTCGCTCGCCTCGGCGCTCTTTCGGTGTCGCCTTCAGATTGCGAGTTTTTCGGGCTGATTGCCTCAGGTTCTGGGCGCCTCCGAGGGACACAATCCTGGATTGGGCGTCGCGACGCATCCAGGATTGTGTCCCTCGGAGTTTGAAGCCTTAGGATGTGTACTTTTCCATGTAATCGAGGATTTCCTGGCGTGAGTGCAGGCCAGTTTTCGCGTAGATGCGCTTGATGTGCGCATGAGCGGTTCCCGGGCTGATGAATAGCTCCTCTGCTACGCGCTTTTGCGTCCAGCCGAGCGCGTAAAGCGAAAGTACCTCGACCTCGCGCTCGGAAAGCAGGAACTGCTTGCCGACCTCTTCGGCGTTGTGGCGCATGGTGGCCTGCCGCACGTCTGCCAGGCTCTCATGATGGTCGTCGAGCCCCATGATCTTCACGACGGGGCTTGTCTGCACGGCTTTCTGCTGGTGGGTTAGCTCCTCTTCGGGGACGGCCTCGAATTTGCGCACGTTCAGGAAGTTGACGAACGCAACCTGGGTCGATATGACGATCATCGTGAACACGGCGGCGAGCATCAGAAGGTCGTTTTGCGACACTGCCGTCACATTGATGAGCGTGATGCGGGCGATTCCTCGGCATCCGAGCCAGACGATCCATCCGGCGATGGCGTAATAGTAGGGGCAACGCCAGCCGTAGCTCATGAACGCGAGGATGATGTACCACGAGAAGCCGACGAGCAACGCATTGAGGTTGGTCGTGAAGATGGCGCCGATATCGAGTGCGTCGGGCCAGGTCGAATAACACAGCAGCGCAATGCAGGCGAGCGCCTCCATGGTGACGAAGATGCCGACAGTCATAACGCGATGGTGCTGCCTGCACGTGAAAACGATGATTGCGACGCAAAATGCGAGGATAAGTACAAGATCGGCGAATCGCGTTGCCACTCGAAATGCGATTGGCAATCCATCGGGGTACCCGCGCAAAAAGCCGTCGGCACACGCAAGCACGCCGATGCTCACGCAGATGGTGGCGAGGAAGACCTTCGACGTCATGGTGTTCTTGGTGAAATTGAAGAAGTCGTTCTCGCTGGAAATCGTCTTGATGTCACAAGCGAGGGGCTTCGTCCGTGCGAGCAATATGCAAGGGAATTGCAGCAAGACAAGCACGGCAGCATAGAAATAGGAGATGCCGTTCTCCATGAATATCGAGGTAAAGATAAGCAGCTCGCTTACAAACAGCGCTCCAAATGCGTAAATAACTGCGGTTATGGCGGTGCAGTTGCGTGCGCGACGCAGCCAATATGACATGCAGGCAAGTCCGCCTAACGTGCAAAACGTGCTTGCAAGGAAGTGATTCCCGGCGACGTTCATTTCGGGTGGTCCAATTACCAGCGCACCTGCCATGGTGAGGGAAAACGCCTCGAGAATAATCGAGGCGAAAGCGATTCTTCTGACGACTTGACGCGAAAGGTGACACTTCGTGATGGCAATCAAAAGCCACAGCACTGCCAAAACCGCGAGCGCGACGAGCATGACGCCGTCGGAGTAGATGCCCTCGTCGCTGTGGCGGTAGCTGCCATAGCTACCGACGATGAGCCCCGCACGGCAAAGAGCGAGTCCTAAAATCGACCAAGCGAGCGGTTTGTGCCGGGTAATTATGGCTCCGACATTTTCCGATTGTTCGCTTGCAGGGGTGGCTTTTTCGGAAGGGGTCTTTTGGTTTGGGGTGCACGAAGGGGAAGGCGACGATTGGTTCGTCTTTCCGATCATGTTATCCCCTGCTTTCGTGGTAGCCTGTGAACAGGTATTATCGTTTTTTATCCCCAAAGAGGGTATATCCTCTTATCAAAAACAGCCACTATGATAGCATCAATTTGTTTCGATTCGGGGTCTTGACATGATTATCTGCAAATCAAGGTTCTCGGTTGAGTGAGAGGGAAAGCTATGGGGGACGGACGAGACGTATTTCACGAGCCGGCAGAGCGTGCGCTGATTCGCACCGCCGATGTGTATCAAACGAATCTTGACGAGGGGGTTGCGGGCTATTCCGACACGCTGCTGTCGATCGTTGCGAACTTCACCAACTCCGGCAAGCCGGAGGGTTATAACGCGGAATCCATGGTAGGCAAGTCGAAGCGCGGCGAAGTGGCGCTGCGCTTGTTCGCCGTTGTTGGCGAGCCCGAAGATGGCGGCGAGCCGCGTTTTCTGCGCGCTGGGTTCAAGACGCGCGGGTGCCTTGCCATGACCGCCTGTGCAAGCGTCATCTGCACGATGATCGAGGGCAAGACCTTCGCAGAGGCGCTTGCGATCACGCCCGACGACGTGAAGGCGGCCGTTGACGGCGTGCCCTACGACAAGGTTCATACCACGGTGTTCGCGGTAGAGGGCGTGCGTGGCTTGGTGGGCGACTGGTATTACCGCAGCGGCATAACGCTTGCCGAACTTAACGAGAAGTTGCCGTGCGATACGAGCTCGGTCGCGTGCCTTCTGTGCGAGCACTGCTCGTTGCGTGACACGCGCCTCGACATGATGGTCGATGAAGCGCGTGCGAAGGCGGCGAACGCGTAATGGCTGCCGAGGACACGCAGGTTGCGATGGCGGCGCCTGAGGAAGATTTCTCACAGGAAAACTTGACGGGGGCCTCCTGTGGAAAGGGCCCCGATGCGGTCTCCGGTTGCCCTGACGCGACTCCTTGCGGGGAAGGTGCGGATACCGAGGCTGGCAAGACTCCTGGGGTCGGCGCGAGCGAAGCGGCTGCCGCTTTCGGCGTTGCGGGCACGGCGGGCACTGCCGGCGGCGTTTCGGTTGGCGCGACCGACGCGTCGGGCGCAGGTGAGGCGGCGGGCGAAGGCAGCGACGCCGCCGAAGCGCAACAGGCTGAGCCTACGCCCGAAGAGCGTGAGCTCGCGGAGAACAATGCGCTCGCCAACGTGTTCGACGATGTTCGACGTCAATCCTCTGATAGCCAGCTCGTTGTCCCGAGCAGGTGGGTTGAACTGGGGTTGGTGCCCGGGCATATGACCTCTGACGAGTTCGAGATGCTCGTCTACGAGTATCTCGAGGACTATCGTCGCGACCATAAAGACGAGATTGCAGCGGAAAAGGCTGAGCGTGCGCGCAAGGCGAGCTCCATCCGGTCGGCTACGCGCGCCGTGGGCGTTCCCCCAAAGATTCCCAATCGTCGGCTGAAGCAGATTGAGGAGGACGAGAAGACGGCTGCGCAGAAGGCTGCGCGCGAAGCGTCCGAGACAGGTACGGCTCCTTCGGCGTCTGGAGCCGACGAGACGACGGCTTCCGCAGGCGAATCCGCTGCCCCCGATGCCGCGATTACGCTTGGCGGTGCTGTTGACGCTACGGCTCCTTCTGGGGCCCTCGCGTCGTCCGAGGTCGCGGCCGAGTCCGCCTCTTCCGTGCGAGCTGAGGCCATGGATGTCTTTGCGCCTCATGCGAGTGAGGCGGCTTCCGCAGCGCCCGCCGAGCCTTCGAAGGACGGTGCAGCCTCCGGCGACGATCCCTTTGCAGACCTCAAGCTTCCCGAAGGCTACAAGCTCGTGGAGCTTGAAGGGGAATATGTGCTGGTGCCCGACGAGGACGCGACACCGGTGAAGAAGGAAATCCACTGCGAGCATATCGTCACGCTGGTGGGGCAACACAGCTACTACCTGTACGACTCCGACCTCATGACGAAGAGCTATGCGCACTGGGCCTTTCTGGCGGCCGAGGACAACCCCTTGGCCACATTCGTTGACTGCGTCCGCGAGGATGGGCGCATCTATCCGCGTCCCTTTGCTGCGGAAGACCTGGCCAACCCTCCTTTCCATATGAGCAAAAGCAAGGTTGAGGACACGTGGGCCGAGCTTCAGAAGTCGGGTGAGTACCCCGACATCGAGCGCTGTGAAGCCTCGAACGGCGACGTCTACTTCTTCTCGACGCTTTATATGGATCGCACGCTTGCCGAGTCCCTCGCGGAATACCGGTCGGTGGAGCGCCTCTCGAACGTGTAGCAACCGCATGGCAGCCGGTGGGCTTAAGCTCCTTCGCGCCCACCTCGCTGCCTGCGTCTTCTCGGCGACGCTTGCGGTTAGAGCTCGCCGCGCTTCTCCAGGGCGCGAACCACCTTCACGTCGGCGGGGAGCCAATCGACGTTTTCGATGTGCGCAAGGATTTCGCCACCCTTCTCGATGATGGCTGCCACTACGTCGATGGTCTTCATTCGTTCGCCTCTCCAAGTGCTTGCGTGATTTCGGTTTCGATCGTAGCTTGAAAAGGCGGGCAGGCAAAGATCTGCTCGCGATATTCTCGCATTCTGCGCATGGAAATGGCAGTGGACGCCCGAAGCGGTGCGCCCCTCACATCTTCCCCCTAATACAACAAGAAGAGCCTCCGAAGAGGCTCTTCTTGCGGGTAGGGCTACCCTCTACGCCGGATGCGACTCATGGGGAGATTTGCGGCGGCTCGTGGCTTCGCGCCATGTAAGCCGCCGCCTTCATCGCATCGCTTACGGAAGGAGGTTCAGGCTCTTGAGGTCGTCCTCAACGTCGGACATGCCATAGTACTCGAGGCAGTCGGCCGTCGGGCAGCCAAGCTCGCTATCCCAGCCGAACTTCTCGTAGAGCATGGTGAGGCCCTTCTGGAAGTCTTGCTTCTCCATCTTATCGGTGCCTTCGGTGAAGGGCTGCTTGTCCGGGTCCTTCGTGAACGGCCACTCAGTCATGACATCGTGGATTTTGCGGAAGTCGTTGCAACCCATGTTGCCGTTTGCGTCCTTCATGCCGCGGGCAGTGTTCGCGCGCTGCAGCGTGATGATCTTCGCAGCAGCCTTGTACAGGTCGTCGGTGGTGACGTCCTTGCCGGTGACAGCCTTGAAGAACTTCGCCTCGAGGTCGAGGTCGCCACGGTAGTTGCGGTCCTTCGACGGGCTCTGCGCCATCGGCCATACCCAGTTGCACAGCGTGAGCGAGTCATGCAGTACGTCGGTGACGATGGACCACCAGCAGAAGTTGATCTTGTGGTCGTTGACAGGCGTGTAGTTCTTTGCCTGGTCGAGCGCGTCTTCGCCGCCCCACAGCTCAGCTGCGATTTGCTGCTTGAGCTCGTGCGGAAGGCCGCACTGCAGCATGTTCTGATGAGAGTGAATCATTGGGTCGCGGTTGAAAATCATGTTCAGCAGGCCGCCGACCTGGCCATAGGACTCAATGGCGTGGTGAACCGGCCAGCCGCGGTAGTTGATGAGGCAGCTTGCCGTGGTGTCGAACCACTCCATGTCGTTCCAGCGCTTGCACCACACGATCGGGCCATGGCCGAGATAGGACATCTCGTTGTCGTTCTTGGCGATGTGCGTGAGCAGCTCGACCATGATGGTCGGATCGTTGTTCTCGAACTTCTTCCAGTCGAACATGTTGTACTCATCAGCGGGCAGATTCTTCTCGAAAATGCCAGCAGATACGCAGTGGGCGATGTCGCGGTAAAGCTGAGCGTAGTTGCACCACAGACCCAGATCGTCCACCGTGCCGCCAACAACCTGGTCCCAAATGAGGCCGTCTTCGGTAGATGCCTTGACGGAGGTGTGCTCGCCCAGGATCTTCACCATGTAGACGGAGAACGGGAAGTTCGGCACGCAGGTGTTGCCCGTGATCTCGAAGGCGCCATTTGCCTTGGAGCTCGGGACACGCATGTCGGAGTAGCAGTGAATCGGGCAGCTGTGGCAACCGTTCATCTTGATGGTGTACTTCTCGGCCTCGGGGCCCTCGTCCTTGGTGGTCTTCATGCAGCGATAGCCCACCGTGTTGATCTCGCCCGGCTTCGGCTCGCCGGTCTCGATCGGCTCGCCCTCGGCGTCGGCCCAGTAAAGGCCCTTTCGTGCGGTCCAACGGGTGCCCTTGTCGTAGTATTCGGCCCATTCCTGCTGGGTGGAAGGCACGACGTGGTTGTTGTTGGAGCCGACGATTTCGCGCAGCATGTAGTCGGACAGGTCGGCCAGAGCCTGCGGATCCTTCACGTTAACGGTGCCGCTGCCCTCGACGACGAGCGCCTTGAGTTTCTTAGAGCCCATGACGGTGCCGAGGCCCGCGCCTGCGGAGTGGTTGCGGGAATTCATCATGCAGGCATAGGGGAGTAGGTTCTCGCCTGCAGGGCCGATGGTCGCGACGCAGGCGCTGACGCCCTCGAGGCGGTTCAAGACCTCGGTCGTAGCGCGGGTGCCAAGGCCCCACACCATCGAGCCGTCCTTGATCTCGACCTTGTCATTCTTGATGTTAAGGTAGACCGGCTTGTCAGACTTGCCCTCGACAATGATGGCATCATAGCCAGCCATCTTAACCTTTGCGCCGAACATGCCGCCGCAGTGGGCGTCGACAACCTGGTAGTCGGTGGTGTAGGTGGAAAGGAAGCAAATCGTGGTGCGGCCAGCCAACGGCACACCAGTTGCGGTCAGAGGACCGACAGCGTAAACGATCTTCGCATCCTCGCTCAGAGGATCAGTGCCCGGGGCGACCTCATCGTAGATGATTTTGTTAGCCAGGCCCATGCCGCCGATATAGTCCTCATAGGGTGCGGTCGGCTCGGTGGTGATGGATCCAGTCGTGAGGTTCACGCGCAAGATCTTGCCGGCCCAGCCATATGACTTCGTGTCAGCCATTGTTGCATCTCCAAATCTCTCGCTTATCGTGCGTTGCGTGACACGTCAAGGCGACTTGGGGTTGCAGACGATACAAACTCGTCAGGCGAAGTCTCTCATCTGGGTGCAATACCCCTGTACCCTCTTTGAGGGTAATTGGGCAAAATTGCAGGTAAACGCAGTTTTGCCCCCGAAAGAGGGTACGAGGGGTTTTCTTGGGAGGGCATACTGCTTACCGTTGCGTGACCTATCAAGGCCAAAAAGAAGAGGGGGAGCCACCGGGATGCGTGCCTCTATATAAAGGTACGTGAGGAAACCGGGGCCGAAGGAAGAGACTCACCGATATGTGAGGGGGAGTACCAAAAATGTCAGATACCAATATCAACGGCAGCGCCCCTGAAGAGAGCCCGACGAACGCCGTCGAGCAAACTGAAGCTGTGGAAGCAAAGCCGAAGCATGCGATGACCCGTCGCCAGGTGCTTGCAATGGCAGGCTGCGGCGTCGCCGGTCTCGTTGTGGGCGGCGTGCTGGCGTCGTGGGGCGTCACGAGTCAGTCGATCGCATCGGGCCGTATCGACATCCGTCACACTGCAACCAAGATGATCGTCACCGATCGCGCCCGTTGCTCCGGATGCCAGCGCTGCGAAATGATGTGCACCTTGAAGAACGATGGCCGCGTGTGCCAGAACATCGCGCGCGTCCGCGTTTGGGATAACTACAACTGGGGTACCAGCCCCGACACGGGCGAAGGCTCGTTCGGCGACGGCAACCCGGGCGCATGCGAGTTCACCGTCGAGCACTGCAAGCAGTGCGCCGACGCGTGGTGCATGAAGTACTGCCCGGTCCATGCTATCAAGCCCGACGAGAAGACGGGCGCTCGCACGGTCGACCCGAAGCTTTGCATCGGTTGCGGCATGTGCGCACAGGCTTGCCCCTGGAACATGCCTCGCATCGATACTGAAACGGGCGTTTCCACGAAGTGCATCTCCTGCGGCCGCTGCGCAGAGCAGTGCCCCAACGGTGCCATCCAGTTCATCGATTGGGAAGATATCGCGCAGAAGTGCATCGACATGGGCGTCGTTCGCACGACCACGCTCGTCTCTGCGTAAGCGTCGGCTTCCCGCTGATGCAAGGTAAGTAAGTCAAACGATCGATTCGGAAAGGAGCGAACAGACGATGTTGGACGACGCAGCGGTGTTCTCGATTCTCTCGAAGTGCTTTGCTCCCGTCGATAAGGCGGAATGGGAGAATCTGTCCGCGCGCGAGGCGTGGGCCGAGTTTCTCGATGGCGCACGTTTCATCCTTCAGAACGGCGGAAGTCTCGGGCTTGACAAGAGCCCCGCGGACTATCGTCGCGGCAACCACGCGCCTTTGCAGGATTTCCTGTCGGAGTGCGAGGTTTGTGCGCTGTTCTGCCCTCCTACCTACGAAGAGAAGCGGCAGTTCGCTGCCCGCCACTTCACGGGAGGCTTGCCCGAATCGGCGCTTCCTATCGAGTCGCTTTACGTGAACACTGCCAAGGCAGGCGATCTGCTTTCGCCCGTCGACGGCAAGGGGATGTATCTGGGCACTTCCGCCCGCTACATGTCCGCGCTCGCGGAGCAGCTGGGGTTTGGCATTCCGTCCGAGTTCTCCGATTGCCCCGACCACCTGGCTCTTGAGCTTGACATGGTCGCGGTGCTTCTGAGGAGCGGAATGGTGGACGAGGCGCGAACGTTTCTCTCCGAGAGGTTCAATTGGCTTACCGCGTATCGCAGACGCCTTATCAATCTGGGAAGCGAGGCGAACTTCTACGTTTGCCTGTGCGATCTGCTCATCGGCATCGTTGCCGAGCAGGCAGAAGATGCGGCGTGAGCGATAAAGCATCAGGGGGAGCGAAGACGATGACGCGAGATGCATATAGAGAGGAATCAGCAATGTCAGAAAACGCTATTACCAGGCGAAGCTTTCTGGCCGGAAGCGCCGGGGTCGCTGCCGTTGCGGCGGGCGCGGGCTTTTTGAGCTTCAACGCTTGGGAGCAGGCGGATGCGCGCGGGACGAGCGATATCGATCATTACACCGCCCACTCGCTGTGCAACTCCTGTTCATCGAAGTGCGGGTTCACGGGATACGTCGTTGACGGCAAGCTTGGCAAGATGATCGGCGATGCGAACCATCCGAACTGCGAAGGCACGCTGTGCGGTCGCGGCTACGGCTTCGCCTCCATCGCCTACAACGAGGATCGCCTGACCGACCCGCTTAAGAAGAACGGCGGCAAGTTCGAGAAGATCACGTGGGACCAGGCCTACAGCGAGATCGCCGAGAAGGTTAAGGCGATCATCGACGAGAAGGGCCCCCAGGCACTCGCTATGGTGCAGGACCCGCGCCCGAGCGGCTCGTATTACACCAAGCGTTTCATGAACGCACTTGGCAGCCCGAACGTCTACACGCACGGTGCTGCTTGCAACATGTCGAAGAACGCTGGGTTTACTCAGGTCATCGGCACGGGTGACTTCACCTCCGACGTGGCGAACTCCAAGATGACGATGTTCATCGGCCGCAGCTACGCCGACGCGATCAAGCCGAGCCAGCTGCATGCCATGCAGAAGGCGCACGAGAATGGCGCCGAGCTTGTGATCGTCGACCCGCGCTTGAACAACTCCATCGCGTTCGCCGATGAGTGGGTGCCGATCAATCCTGGCACTGACCTGGCCTTCATCCTGGCCATGGCTCATGTTGTCGTGCACAACAAGCTCTACGATGCGAGCTACATCGCCGAGAACACCGTCGGCTTTGAAGAGTGGGCCGACTACCTGAAGGATTGCACGCCTGCATGGGCAGAGGAGATCACCGGCATCTCGAAGGACACGATCGAGCGCTTGGCAACCGATCTTGCTACGGCAGCTCCGGCGGCCTCCATCGAGCCTTCTTGGCGCGGTGCCTATGGCTGCAGCTATGCGAACTCCGGTGAGACTGCTCGCGCGGTGTGCTGCTTCAACACGCTTCTCGGCTGCTGGAACCAGGAAGGCGGTGCCTTCTTCGGGAACTCCGTGAAAGCGGGCAACCTCGACAAGGAGAAGTTCCCGCCTGTTCCCAAGCCGGAAGGCAAGATTGCCGGTGCGGACGAGTACCCGCTGTCCCTTGCGGGCATGGGCGTGAACGTCTATGCAGCCGAGCTTGCTAAGAAGGGCGAGATCAAGGGCATGTTCTTCTACAACTCGAACATGGTTGCGGGTTACTCCAACCCCAAGTACCTTGAGGACTGCCTCTCGAACCTCGAGCTTTCCGTTGCCATCGACATCCAGATGACCGAAACCTGCCAGGCTTGCGATTACGTGCTTCCGGATACGTCGTATCTGGAGCGCTTGGAAGTTCCTGAGTTCATCGGCGGCAAGATCCCCGCAGTTTCCCTGCGCGACCAGGTAATCGAGAAGATTCACCCGAATACCAAGCCGGTCGACGAGATCTTCACCGAGCTCGCCGAGGCATGCGGCGTGGGCGAGTACTTCCCGTTCACGGTCGAAGAGCTCGCGGATGCGCAGCTTCGCACTGTGGGCCTCACGCTCGATGGCCTCAAGGTCGCCGGCACCGCCCGCTTCCCCGAGAAGACTTTCAAGTTCGGCAAGACGCCGACGTGGAAGACCCCCACGGGCAAGATCCAGTTCTCGAGCGAGGCATGCCACGCGGCTGGCTACCCGAGCGTTCCTCAGTGGACCGAGCCCGTCGCGAGCATTCCCGAGGGCGACAACTACTTCCGCCTGATCGGCGGCAAGCAGGCTGTTCATACGCACACGCAGACCGCGAACGTGCCGGCGCTTATGAACATTTCCAAGCAGTACAACCTCGATCGTGTTTGGATTAACGCAAGCCGTGCTGCGAAGCTCGGTATCGCCGAAGGCGACGAGGTCGAGATTTCCAATGATGAGGCAAAGGGTACGGTGAAAGTGCACGTCACCGAGCGCATTAACCCCGAGGCTCTGTACATGCCGAGCCACTACGGATGCAGCTCCAAGGACGAGAAGACCGCCTACGGGTTCGGCCTGCGTCAGATGGACTTCGTGCCCTTCCGCATTGAGCCTGGCTACGGTGGCATCTGCTCGCAGGAGGCTATCGTGAGCGTCAGGAAGGTGGGTGCATAAACATGGCCCGTTATGGAATGTTGATCGATACCACGAAGTGCATCGGCTGCTACACCTGCCGTCTTGCATGCCAGCGGCAAAACGGCCTTGAGCCGGACGAGGCGTTCGTCCGCTTCGAGGACCGCGAAACTGGCACGTATCCCCAGGTTGGCGTCGAACATGTGCCCCTGCAGTGCATGCATTGCGAAGATGCGCCCTGCACGAAGGTGTGCCCGACCGGCGCAGCCCATATCGGCACCGACGGTATCGTCCAAGTTGATCAGGGCCGCTGCATCGGTTGTCTGTACTGCATGGCAGCGTGCCCGTATCAGGTTCGTGTGCGCAACTCCAAGACCGGCGCAGTCGACAAGTGCCGCTTCTGCCACGTGTCGAACTACGAGAACGGTACCGAGATGTGCACCTGCGTGACGGCTTGCCCGACCCATGCCCGTATCTTCGGCGACTTGGATGACCCGGATTGCGAGCTGGTCAAGGAAATCAATCGCACGCATGCGGCGCCTATCGCCGGCGATTTGACCAAGTCCAAAGTTTTCTATGTGAGGTGATGAGAGATGACCTTCGAACCTATTTGGAGCGGCATCATCGCCTGCTATCTGTTCCTTGGCGGCTTGGGCGGTGGCGCGTTCGCGACGAGTGCGTTTTTGGCGTGGCGCCATCCTGAAGCGGTGAATATGCGCAAGATCGGCCACGTCATCGCGCCGATCGCTGTGATCATCGGCCTTGTGCTGCTGATGTTCGACGCAAAGGCGGGCCTTTACAACCCGCTGCGCTTCGCCCTGTTGCTGACGAACTTCGGGTCCGTGATGACCTGGGGCGTCGTTATCCTGGCGCTGTTCGTGATCGTGGCATTGATCGCCATGATTCTCGACCTTACAAAGCGTCGCGTCCCCTGGGGCATCGAGCTTGCCGGCTCGATCCTGGGCATCTGCGTCGCCATCTACACTGGCTGCCTGCTCGGTGTGTGCAACACGTTCCCGCTGTGGAACAACGCGTTGCTGCCGATCCTGTTCCTCGTCTCGGCAATGTCGACCGGCATGGCATCCGTGCTGCTCGCGGGCGTGTTCAAGCACCCTGAGGAGTTCAACCGCGTGGGCGTGTTCAAGAAGTTCCACTTCTGCTTCCCCTGCATCGAGATGCTGCTGGTGGCATCGCTCATGTTCATCACGGTGACGAACTCGACGGCAGGCTACGAGTCGGTTATGGCGCTGCTTGCTGGTAAGTATGCGGTTGCGTTTTGGGTGCTGTTCGTGATTGTCGGCCTCGTCGGCCCGACGATCCTCGAGACCTGGATGCTCTTCTTCTCCCCGAAGGAGTTCGAGGAGAGCCGTAAGGCGCACGCGATTTCCGCGATGTCCGACATCGGCGTGCTCATCGGCGGCTTCATGCTTCGTCTGCTCGTGCTTATCGCGGCACTGCCGATCACCATGGTGACGCCGTTCGTCCTGTAACCTTCCCTTTGTAAGGGGTGCGGTACGTCGCTGCACCCCTTCCCTTTCAGCTTTTCTTGGGGTGCGGCATGTCGTCGCGCCCCTCCCTTCAACTTTTCGAATCGCGGACTCCTTCCCCTGCGGTTTCGAAAACCATTCCTGCCAAAGGCCGGTCCTGAAATCCATCAGGGCCGGCCTTTGTGCGTCGTGAGGCGAATCGCTTGCGGGGGAGGAGTGCGCGTGGGCCGGCGGGGCGAGGTGTGCACGGAGCGCAGGCGCGGCGAGCCGGCGACGCGAGGTGCGGCGGGGCACTGGCGCGCATCAGGGTGTGGGGGGCTGGGTGCGGCTGTTGTACGAGCTAATATTGTGCGGTTTTGCGTGGTCGAAAATGCCCCATCTTTATGGCATTTTGTTCCTGAGTGGTCGTCATTTTCTGTGAATGGTTTCGTCGTATTATTCATGAACAATTATGAATATAAGCCTGACGTGCTAAAACAATTAAACGGTGAATATAGTATGAATAACATTCATATCTCTGGGCAAAAACGATATAGTAACGACGCGGATACAAGGGATAAAAGAAAAGAAAGAAGGACCCTCCATGACTGAAGCAATGAAGACGCTTGCTCAGCTGAAAAAGGCAAGCAAACTGACCCGCCTCGCATTCCACAAGAACGGCCCGAAGAGTTTCAAGCGCGGCCAGGGTGCGCTGCTCAAGTTCCTGCTTGAGGACGACGGCGCCACCCAGCGCGATCTCGTGAAGAAGCTCGGCGTCGACCGTCGCGAGCTCAAGGGCATCGTGAAGAAGGCCGAGCGCAACGGCTACATCACCATCGAAGAGGCCGAGGGCGAGCGCACGTACGCGGTCAAGCTGACCGATGAGGGTAAAAAGATTGCCGAGAAGCGCGTCGCGGCGAACGAGGAGACTGCCGAGGATATTCTTGGTTGCCTGAGCGACGAGGAAGTCGCCCAGCTCAACACCATAACTGAGAAGCTTGTCGTCTCCATCAAGGAGAAGGGTGTTAACGGCAAGAAGAAGGGCCGCAAAGCCCATCACTGCCACGGCCATCGCCATCATCGTCGCTAATTGATCGCTGCGCTATTACAGTTTGCCTTGCGATATTTTGAGGGACGCGTTTTGCGTCCCTTTTTTTGCATTTGCCCTGAACTTTGCATTCAATACCTATAAAATAAGAGGGTATTAATCATCGGATGAAGGTGGGCTGGTGCAATGAAAATCTCCACGAAGGGCTTGTATGCGGTGCGCTTTATGCTGAATCTCGCTGAGCACGGGGGAGATAAGCTCGTTTCCTTGAAAGAAGTGTCCGAGGCCGAATCCGTATCGAAGAAGTATCTCGAGCAAATCGTTCCTAACTTGGTGTCCGCGCAGCTGGTGAAGTCGGTGCGTGGTGCCGCTGGCGGATACCGTTTGGCGCGTCCGGCAAGCGATATCACCGTTCTCGATGTGCTCGCTGTTACCGAGGGAACGCTCGCGCCCGTCTCCTGCCTCGCCTGCGAAGACGATTTTGACTGCTCCCAGCCTAATATATGCATCGAAATCGACGTTTGGAGGGGCCTCGACAAACTGATTAAGGATTATCTTTCCGGAATCACCTTGCAGGATATCCTCGATAAGGCCTCTTCCGTTGCTTCTGACAGCTATTCGATTTAACGAAATCGTCACCCAAAAAGTCGACTAATATTGTAGGATTTACTATATTGCAATATAGTCGAGGGGGCGCTTATGTCGAAAGTCGAGCAACGGCCTGTTATCGGGATTGTGCCAACGCAGGTTCCCGACGAAGATATCGTGCGCGTATACGGCTCCGATGGGCTCGTGGAGGCAATCGAAGTGCGCGATCGCACGTTCATGATGGGCGTGCAATGGCATCCCGAGTACTTTGCGGGGGAGCGCTCGATGGGCTGTATCTTCAAAACGCTTTCGATGGAAGCGCTGAAGGCGCGCTCCCGAGAGGAGCGCCTTCGCGAGAAGGGCTTGCATATCGAGAGGCAAGATGCTGGCGGGAGATGGCCGAGCATTCATTTTGCCGATTGCATTTAACGTTCTCTTAACGCTTGCATTCAAACGTCTTCCCAGTTGGGAAGACGTTTTTTAGTTTAAAGGAAAAAAGATGGCTAATCATATTGACAAAACCTATAAGCATAGTAGGATAAATGCCATCACATAGGAATCGACGAAAGGCGAGAATCATGACCATCCACAAAAGCGTATCGGAGCTAATTGGCAACACTCCTCTTGTAGAGCTTACGAACTTCGAGAAGAACCATAATCTCGACGCGACCATCCTCGGCAAGGTCGAGTTGTTCAACCCGGCAGGGTCGGTGAAGGATCGCATCGCGAAGGCAATGATCGACGAGGCTGTGAAGGCCGGCAAGGTGAACGACGACACGGTGCTCATCGAGCCCACTTCGGGCAATACGGGTATCGGCCTTGCCGCGATAGCTGCTGCTCGGGGCAACCGCCTCATCATCACGATGCCGGAGACGATGTCAATCGAGCGCCGCAACCTCATGAAGGCCTACGGTGCCGAAGTGGTTTTGACCGACGGTTCGAAGGGCATGAAGGGCGCTATTGCCAAAGCTCAGGAGCTCGCAGGCGAGATTTCCAACTCGTTCATCCCGAGTCAGTTCACCAATCCAGCGAATCCTGCAATTCATGAGGCGACGACTGGCCCTGAGATTTGGAGGGATACCGAGGGCAAGGTTGATATTCTCGTTGCGGGTGTTGGCACAGGCGGCACGGTTACCGGCACGGGTCGCTACCTGAAGTCCCAGAACCCTGACGTGAAGATCGTCGCGGTCGAGCCGGCGGGATCCCCGGTTCTTTCCGAAGGCCATGCGGGTGCTCACAAGATTCAGGGCATCGGCGCGGGCTTTATTCCCGATACGCTTGACACGTCGGTGTACGACGAGGTCATCTCTGTTGCTGACGAGGATGCGTTCGAAACGGGCCGCGAGCTCGCCGCGAAGGAGGGCCTGCTTGTCGGCATCTCGTCAGGCGCCGCCGTGTGGGCTGCGGGTCAACTAGCGCAGCGTCCCGAGAACAAGGGCAAGACCATCGTGGCCATTCTTCCCGATACCGGTGAGCGCTACCTGTCGACGGCTATGTTCAAGTTCGAGTAGCGAGTTAGCCCAAGGGGTCGGCGCTTGGGCGCTGCAAGCTGAGGCGCTGTCCAGGGGCATGAAGTACACGTCTCGCAGGCTGAGGCAAAGGAGCGCGCATGAGCGCCCGACCTCCACTCGATACCAGCATCGTGAGATTTGATTGCTGACAACTCTTCTTCAAATACCCAAGGCGGCACGATGGCTTTCTTCCCCTCTCTCTGTCTAGGCTGTAGATGCCGCAAAGCGAAGCCCCCTCGATGAATGAACTCGGATCGAGGGGGTTTCGCTACGCACTGACGATGGTGCCGCCGCCGACGACGGTGTCGCCATCGTAAAGGACGAGCGCTTGGCCTGGTGCTGCGGCTCGTTGCGGCTCATCGAACTCCATCACGAGCATGTGGTCCTCGATGCGCGCCCATCCAGGTTGCGCCTTCATACGGTAATGCGTCTTGGCCGTCACGCGCAAAGGCTCATCGATGGAGGCAACAGAAATCAGGTTCACGTCGTTCGCTCGCACGGTTGCGGCGTGCGTTTCGGAGTCGGTTCCCACGACAAGCGTGTTGGTCTCAGCGTCTTTGCGGAAAACGAATAATGGCTCACCTGCGGCAACGCCGATTCCCTTGCGCTGGCCGATGGTGTAGCGGTCGATCCCCCTGTGTTCGCCGAGGACTTTGCCATGCATATCGACGATGGGGCCGGGCCCGAAAGTGTGCCCGCAGCGACGCTCGATGAAGCCCGCGTAGTCGCCGTCGGGCACGAAGCAGATGTCCTGGCTCTCGCTCTTTCCCGCATTGTCGAACCCCGCCTCGCGTGCGAGTTCGCGAACCTCAGGCTTCGTCAGTTCCCCAAGTGGGAAAAGCATATGCTCAAGCGTGTCCTGCGTCAGATGGAAGAGGACATAGCTTTGGTCCTTCTTGGGATCAAGCCCGCATTTCAGCAGGTAGCGGCCAGTTTTCTCGTCGTAGGTGCGCCTGGCGTAATGCCCAGTCGCCACGTAGTCGAAATCCAGCTGGCGGCGGCGCTTCTGCAGGGCGTCGAATTTCACGTATCGGTTGCAGTCGATGCAGGGGTTGGGCGTTCGGCCGCAGAGGTACTCCTCGCAGAAGCGGTCGATCACCTCGCGTCCGAAAAGCCCCTGGTAGTTGAAGACGAAGTAGTCCATCCCCAGGCTGAAAGCAACTTGTCGCGCGTCTTCGATATCGCGCGAGGAGCAGCAAGTGCTCTCGCCCACGATGCCCGAGTCAGTATTGCCTCCGTCGATTCCGCATGCCGACCCTTCGAGGTCGTCGTTGCCGAAGAGCTTGCAGGTGGTGCCCGTGGCCTCGTAGCCCTGACGGCACAGCAAGAGGGCGGCGACGGAGCTGTCGACGCCGCCGCTCATTGCGACAAGAACGCGTTTCCTATTCACTGCGCAACGCCTCCACCGGGTCTTTGCGGCTCGCCGCGCTTGAGGGGATAAGCCCCGACAGGAACGTGAGGAACACGCTGATGGCAACCAGGATTACCGCAGCTTGCCAGGGGAGGATGGCGACGTTGGGCACGTCGAACAGCGCATAGACGATCGCGTTTGCGGGGATGCACCCAAGTGCGGTCACCCCGATGCCGATAAGCCCCGCGACCAGGCCGACGATCACCGTCTCCGCGTTGAACACGCGTCCGATGTCGCCTTTGCTCGCGCCGATTGAGCGCAGGATGCCGATCTCCTTCTTGCGCTCGAGGACGCTGATATAGGTGATCACGCCGATCATGATCGAGGACACCACAAGCGAGATGGCCACGAAGGCAACGAGCACGTAGCTGATCATGTTCACGATGGTTGTGACCGAGCTCATGAGCGCGCCGACGATGTCGGTGTAGGAAACCGCCTTGTCGTCTTCGCCTTCCGCCTTCATCTTGTCGTTGTACCCGTCGAGGATGTCGATGACGCTTTGCTTGCTCTCGAAGTCTTTCGGGTAGATGTCGATGCTCGCGGGCTTCGCGTAGTCGGCGTAGCCGAGCTTGTTGAGGTTGCCGTCGAAGGACGTGGTCTCGGAGCTCATGAGCGACATCATGAGCTCGGTGAGCTCCTTCTCGTCCATGTTCATCTGGAAAGCGTCGGCGAAGGCGCTCTCATCCACGTGCATTGCGGTGGCCATGTTGGCGGATAGCTGTCCCATGACCTGGTTCATCGCCGCTTGCATCTGCGTCTGCATGGCGCTTACCACCTGATTCATGTAGCTGCTCATGGTGGCTTGCAGGTAGGCCTGGATCTTCTGCGCGAGTTCGGCCTGCATCTCGCTCGTGTCGATGATGCTCGGCAGCGCGTCGCCCACGAGCTTCTGCGCCCGTTCGGTTGCGAAGTACTCGTTGAAGCTGGGAGCCGGCTTGCCCTGTTGAACCTGCTCGCTGTAGTAGGCGAAGTAGTCTTTCTCGACCGTCGCCATGAGCGCCGCTGCCGCTTCCTTGTTGATGGTCGGCTTGCCGCTGACCTGGAACTCCGAGGGATCCATCTCGGGCGCGGCGGGAAGGTTGCTCGTGGTGCCCGACAGATCGAGCGAGCTCATGTCGACCGAGAGCGCGTCGGGGTCGATTTGAAACGCCGCCTGCAGCTTGTTTCCGTCGATGGTGAACAGGGAGCTCATGTCGAAGCTCGAGTCCTCGGCGTCCGCTTCTTCCACGAACGACTTGCCGGTGAAGACGTTCGTCGCGCTGTCCGCCAGCTGGTCTTTGACGATTTGCGAATCTGCCGCCTTGTCGATGATGTGATTCACCATGTCGCTCGTGTAGTAGAAGCCCGTTTGCAGCGAGGTGATCTTCGCGCCCGCCTTGGGCTTCACGATGCCGCAGATGTGCACGTCTTCGCTCGAGTTCACCAGGTCGCGCATGTAGTCGGCGTCGTCGCTCTTGTTCTTCCACACGTGGTAGTCGGAGTCGTATTGGTAGTAGTCGGTGGCGGCGACTAGCTTGAACGTCACGCCCATGAGTTGGTCGTACGTGAGCGTCATGTAATCGTCGGGAGCGGTGACCTCTTCCTCATTGGCGAACGCGCGCACCATGTCATCGAGCTCGCTGTGGTCGCGCAGCCCCATGGTGTAGAGCATGAAGTCGCTCACCTTGCCATTGGGGGTGAGCACCAGCACGATGTCGTTGTAATTTTGCGGCCATGTGCCCGCCATGACATCGTATTGGTCTTGGTAAAGATCGGGGTCGCTCGGCATTTCGTAGAAGATGTTGGTGGACATCATCGAGGACATGATGCCGTTGGTGGAGGTGGCCGATCCGAGGCCGATGGAAGAAAACGATTTGTCGGGATTGACCTGCCGTGCGCCATCTTCGGTGTCGGAGCTGAACAGCTGCGGGGTGATATTGTAGCCGTATTCGATGGAATTCACGTACTGGTCAATGCCCGAATCGCCGTTGTCCAGGTATTTCTTTAAGCTGGCAAGGTCGTTGCTGCCGATGCTGCCGAACATGCCGGTCACCATTTTCGACTCGCTGACGGTGCCGCCTGTCGCATCGCCGCTCGAGCTGCTTTCGGTTTCCCCGCCGCCGTTCGAGCCTCCGTCGCTTGGGGAACCCGAGGAACCACCTTGCCCGCCCGTGCTCATGCCCATGGTCATGAGGCTCGTCATGTCGAATCCCTGGTCCTCGATGGAGAGTGGGTACTCGGAGAGCGTTTCCTCCTCGACATTGGCGATGTAGCTGTTCACACCGTTCGCGAGCGAGAGGATTGCGGCGATGCCGATGATGCCGATCGAGCCCGCAAAGGCGGTCATGAGGGTGCGACCCTTCTTCGTGAGCAGGTTGTTCCAGGAAAGGGACAGCGCCGTGAGGAAGCTCATCGATGTGCGGCGAACCTGCTTCTTGCTCGCGCGGATGTCTTCGGGCGCGGGGTCGAAGGGGTCGGAGTCGCTGCGGATGACGCCGTCCGCCAGGTTGACGATGCGTGTTGCGTATTGTTCGGCCAGCTCAGGATTGTGCGTGACCATGATGACGAGCCGATCGTTCGCGATTTCGGTCAAGAGGTCCATAATCTGCACGCTCGTCTTGGAGTCGAGCGCACCGGTGGGCTCGTCGGCTAAGAGGATCTCGGGGTCGTTGATAAGCGCTCGGGCGATTGCGACGCGCTGCATCTGCCCGCCTGAGAGCTGGCTTGGCTTCTTATCCACATGGTCGCCAAGGCCCACCTTGCGCAACGCGTCGAGAGCGCGGGTGCGGCGCTCTGCGCGAGAGACGCCCGACAAGGTGAGCGCCAGTTCCACGTTCGCCAGGATGGTTTGGTGGGGAATGAGGTTGTAGGCTTGGAAGACGAACCCGATGCGGTTGTTGCGGAAGGTGTCCCAGTCGCGATCCTTGTATTCCTTGGTCGAGATGCCGTCGATGACGAGGTCGCCCGTGTCGTAGTGGTCGAGCCCGCCGATGATGTTGAGCAGCGTTGTCTTCCCCGAACCCGACGGTCCGAGAATTGCCACGAACTCGCTGTCGCGGAAGGAGATGGACACGTCGTCGAGCGCGGTTTGGGTGAAGCTGCCGGTGGTATAGGCTTTGCGAATATTGCGAAGCTGGAGCATCTACGTCGCCTTTCGATACTGGTTGAACTGCTTTATTGTACGTACCCGTCTTGCGCGCGAGCGGTCTGTTGCCGAATCGACATGAAAGGACTTGTAAAAACTAATGAGACGAAATACTATTAATGGTTTAATTTCCTAAACGGTGCCGACCGGCATCGGGAAAGAGAGGGCGGTTATGGATAAGAAGGTATACGAGCTTCTGAACGACCAGATCAACAAGGAGTTTTACTCGGCGTACCTTTATCTTTCGTTCGCCGACTACTACGAGGAGGAGGGGCTTTCCGGCTTCGCGAACTGGTATGAGATCCAGGCACAGGAAGAGCGGGACCACGCGCTCATCTTGCGTAACTACCTGCACGAGAACGGCTGCAAGGTGAAACTCGGCGCAATCGCCCAGCCCGACCTGGAGTTCACGAGCCATCTTGGGCCGCTTGAGGCGGCGCTTGAACATGAGAAGTACATCACGTCGACCATCAACGGCATCTACGACGCCGCCATGGAGGCGAAAGATTGGCGCACGATGAAGTTCCTCGACTGGTTCATCTCGGAGCAGCAGGAAGAGGAAGACAACGCCGACACCATGGTCACGCGCATGAAACTCTTCGGTAGCGACGCGAAGGCGCTCTACGACCTCGACCAGGAGAATGCGGCGCGCGTTTACGTTGTTCCCTCGCCGCTCGCGAACGCGTAGCGCGAAAGGTCCTGCGAGTTGGGGCTGCTTGGAGTGCGCGTGGACGGCGCCTCGAGTGGGCGGTGTCTCGCGCGGGCGCCTTCGGAGTCGGAGGGGTCGTTCGCAGTAGGGAAGCCCTTGCACGTGGGATGTCCCTGAGAGGAGACTCCCATTCTCCATCCCGATAAAGCGAAGAGCCCGCATGGATGTGCGGGCTCTTCTCGTTTTGCTTGATAGTTCGCAACCCCAACTCGCGGTTACTGGTTGTTCTGCGTGGGGTCTTGGGGCGGCTGCTGCTCGTTGAGGGGCTGGCTTTGCGCGTCTTGCTGCTGCGCGAAAGGCGGCTGCGGCGTGCCTTGTGCGTACGGCTGCTCGTAGGGTTGGCCGTAGGGTTGGCCGTAGGGCTGCTGCGGTGTGCCCTGCGCGTACGGGTTCTGCCCGGGCTGGACATAGGGCTGCTGGTAGTAGCCGGGCTGCGGCGCCTGGTATGCGCCCTGGTTGGCGTAGGGCTGCGCGCCCGCATAGCCCATCTGCTGCTGCGTGAAGGTCTCGGGCGGCAGCTTCTTCATCTTGTTCACGTATACCGCCACGATGATGAACAGCACGAGCGTTATGACGCTGCAGGTGAGCACAGAGACGACGATGCCTGCGATCGTCCAACCGAACAGCTTCGAGAACTTGGTCGGATCGGCGCAGCTCTTGATGCCGATGACGCCCGCGATAAGCTGCACAACGACGCATAGCAGGCCTATCACCAGCAGGAATGCGGAAATCCCAACGGTGGCGTTCAGCATCGCGAGGATGCTGCCGCTGTCCATGCCTCCCAAATAGATGTAGTCGTCGTCGAAGTAGTTGCCGGAGCTGTAGGCGGTGCCGTTGAGTTCGTTTTGGATTTCGGCGATAACGGTGGGGTCGTTTACTGCAACGCCGAAAATCGCGATGAGCGCAAACCCGGCGATGACGCCGAGGATGCCCAGTGCGGCAAGCACGACGATGGCGATGCTCAGACCGCGTACGGTTTTGGAATCGGAGTTCATTGTCTTCTCCTTTAGGGGGATTGTCGGACGGGTTCAGTATACTATGGGCAAATCGCGAGAGGTCTTTCGCGGAGGTCAAATTACTGTGACAGTTCTAAAACGGAAAGGTAACGCCGCACATCGCAAGCCGTTTTTTGCAGCGTGCGCATTGGGAAAGGATTGTTTCCATGCTTGATTTCGAGTTCATGTCCCCGACTCAGTTCGTCTTCGGCCGGGGCGTCGAGGAGAAGGTGGGCGACAAGCTCGCCGAGCGCGGCGCAAAGAAGGTGCTTGTGCACTTCGGCGGGCAGAGCGCGGTGCGAAGCGGGCTCATCGACCGCGTCTGTGCGTCGCTCGACGCGGCGGGCGTCGAGTGTGTGAAGCTCGGCGGCGTGCGTCCGAACCCCGAGATCGAGCTCGTGCGGGAGGGCGTGGCCCTGTGCAAGAAGGAGGGTGTCGACTGGGTGCTCGCCGTTGGCGGCGGGTCGGTCATCGACTCGGCGAAGGCGATCGCGAACGGCGCCTGCATCGAGGAGGACGTGTGGGAGCTCTTCACCACGAAGCGCCCCAATGCGAACGTGCTCCCCATCGCCGTGGTCCTCACCATCCCTGCGGCGGGCAGCGAGGCGTCGAAGAACACCGTGATCAGCAACGACGCGCTCGGCATGAAGACGGGGTACGGCAATGAGCACCAGCGCCCGAAGCTTGCGTTCATGAACCCCGAGCTCACCTTCACGCTGCCCCCGTACCAGACGGCCGCGGGCATTACCGATATGTTCTGCCACCTGCTCGAGCGCTTCTTCGATGATGTGGGCGCGGTCCCCGTGACTGACAACCTGGCGCTCTCGCTCATGAGGACCGTGCGCGCCGAGGCGCCGCGCGTGCTCGCGGACCCCGAGGACTACGAGGCCCGCGCGAACATCATGTGGGCAGGGATGCTCTGCCACCAGGGGCTCGCGGGCGTCGGGCGCCACGAGGACTGGGCGACGCACGGCCTCGAGCACGAGCTGTCGGCCTTCGACACCTCCATCACCCACGGCGCTGGGCTCGCGTGCCTGTTTCCCGCATGGATGGAGCACGTACACGCCGAGAACCCCGCGCGTCTGGCCTACTACGGGCGCGAGGTGTTCGGGCTCGTCCCCACGGGCGACGTGCGCGCCGACGCGCTTTCGGCTGCCGACGAGACGCGCCAGTTCTTCGCGTCGCTCGGCATGCCGACGACCCTGACCGAGCTCGGCATCGGCGAGGATGAGATCGACAAGGCTATCGAGAAGATGATTCCCACGCTGAAGAAGAACAAAGGCGAGGTGTTCGGCAGCTTCAAGAAGCTCACGATGGAAGACGCCGAGGAGATCTACCGCTCGGCAGTGTAGCGGGCGCAGTGGCGTGCTATTTGCTGCGCATGCCTGCAAAGCGGCTCGCATTGCGAGACGAGGCGCATATAGCCGAAGGGCTGGGCGATTCCAGATTATCGGAGTCGCCCAGCCCTTTGCTGCTATTTGTCGCCGATGAGGGAGTTCACCAGAGACGACACGACGCTGATGACGATGGACGCGACAAACGCGCTCCCGAAGGTCGCGATGTGCAGGCCCATGCCGAACAGGCCATCGGTGAGCCATGACGCGATGTAGAGGAGCAACGTGTTCACGATAAGATAGAAGATGCCGAATGTGAGGAACGTGAGCGGCAGGCTCAGTGTCTGCAGGATGGGCTTCAGGCCGATGTTCACAAGCGAGAGCACGAGCGCGAACGCGGCAATGATGACCCACGCGTTGTCGCCTCCGACGATGTCGATGCCAGGGACGATCCAGGCGGCGGCCGCCACGGCAACGGCGGTGGCGAGCCAGCGGGCGATGAAGTTCATGAGAGGCCTTTCTCGTTGATATGCCTGACGTCGCAATGTTTTCGGTCCATTGTACGACACGTTCGCCTTCGCGCCCGTGCGGGTCGCTCTTTTGAAACTGTCTTGTAGCGAACGCGTTACTTGGAGCTGTGCCCGAGGGGATTTTTGCTCGGTTGCTTTCGGTATGCGCGGGTTTTCTGAGAGATGGGCGCCGTCACGGCGTTCTTGTGACACAATGAGTGGCATGGCTAATCATGAGAAAAGGCGTCAAGAAGACGCGAAGAAAAAAGCAAAATCGAATACGCGCGCAAAGTCGGGCGCAGGCTCGAAGAGTGCGGGGTGCTCTCGCGCCGCTCGACGCGTGGGGGCGAGCGATTCGCCTTGCCCGGTCGACGCTCGCTGCGGCGGGTGCAAGAACTTGTGCGTTCCCTACACCAAGCAGCTCATCGACAAACAGCTGCGCATCGAGCGCCTGTTCGCGCCGCTCGCGCCTGATGGGGCGATATCCCTCATCAAGGGTATGAAGGACCCTTACCACTATCGCAACAAGGTGATTTCCCCCTTCGCGCCGGGTAAGAAGCTGCCCCCGCGCGGGCAGGGTCGCAAGGCGATCGATCCCCACAATCGCAAGACGGCGGATGTCCGCGGCGCGAAGGGCGGCAAGGGCAAGCGCTCCCAGGCTCGCTACGAGATTCTCACCGGCATGTACGCCGCGGGGTCGCACGAGCTGGTGCCTACGGACAAATGCCTGATCGAGAACGAAACGGCGAAGAAAGTCGTGCTCGCGGTGCGCGATATCATGCGCAAGCACGACGTTGCTCCCTATCGCGAGGACACGGGCACGGGGTTCATGCGCCATGTCGTGGTGCGTGTCGGCCACACCTCGGGCGAGGTGCTCGTCACGCTCGTCACGAACAGCGACGATTTCCCCTCGTCGAAGTCGTTCTGCCGCGAGCTCATCCGCCTCTGTCCTGCGGTGACTACGGTCGTGCAGAACGTGAACGAGCGTCAGACGAACGTCATCTTAGGTGACAAGGAGCGCGTGCTCTACGGCCCCGGGTTTATCCTCGACGAGCTGTGCGGGCTTTCCTTCCGCATATCGTCCAAGTCGTTTTACCAGGTGAACGCGACGCAGACGGAAGTGCTCTACCGCGCGGCCATGGAGCTTGCGGGCTTCGATGGCACCCAGGTCGCAATCGATGCGTACTGCGGCACGGGAACGATCGGCCTTGTGGCGGCGAAGTCGGGCGCGGCGCGCGTGATTGGCGTCGACTCGGTGGAGTCGGCGATTCGCGATGCGCGGATGAACGCCCGCCACAACGGTGTCGAGAACGCGGAGTTCGTCGCCGGCGACGCTACTGACTTCATGTGCGAGCTTGCGAAGGAGGGCGTGCTCGGTGCGGAATCGCCGGAAGAAGGCGCCCAAGCGGGCGGGCTTGTCGTGCTTATGGACCCGCCGCGCGCGGGCTCGACGGAGGAGTTTTTGCGCGCAGCGGCGGCACTCGCCCCGGAGCGGATTGTCTACATCTCCTGCAACCCCGAGACGCAAGCGCGTGACGTTGAGTTTCTCGACTCGATAGGCTATGCGGTCGTGGCGGTGCAGCCCGTCGACATGTTCCCGCACACCGACCACATCGAGTGCATCGTGGCGCTCGAGCCGGTGGATTCTCTTTCGCCCGATCGCTGGGGCAAAGAAGGCGGGGAAGAGGAGGCCTCTGAGGAGGAAGCCGGCGAGGCCCCCGAGGGTGATTGCGACGGGGACGCCGCTGACGAGGTCCCCAACGGGGAAGCTCCCGGCGTGGAGGTTCCCGCCGCCGACCCCGCCGACGTTGCCGCCGCTGAGGAGGTCGAATAGCCATGGACGTGGTCGAGCGCATGCGGGCTGCCATCGCGGCGCATGGGATGGCCGACGCCGACACCCCGGTGCTCCTCATGGTGTCGGGCGGGTCGGACTCAACGGCGCTCGCCTACGCCGCCTGCGAGCTTGCCCAGGCAGGCGAGCTCGGGATGCTCGCGATGCTGCACGTGAACCACCATCTGCGTGGAGAAGATGCTGACGCCGACGCCGCCTTCGTGTCTCAGTTGGCCGACGCTTTGGCAATCCCCCTGTTCATGTGCGATATCGATGTGGCAGGAGAAGTCGCCCGCACGGGCGGCAACGTGGAAGCGGTCGCGCGCAGCGAGCGTTACCTTGCCGCGAACGAGGCGCTCGAGAGCCTGTGCCGCCATGCGGGCGCGCCGCTTTCTAGCGGCCGCATCTTCACGGCGCATACCGCCGACGACCGCGTTGAGAGCTTCTATATGCGCTCGATCGTCGGCACGGGCCCTGGCGGCTTTCGCGCGATGCGCTACGAGAACGGCCCCATCGCGCGTCCGCTTCTTGACGTTGGGCGCGAAGACCTGCGCGATTACCTGCGCAAACGCGAGCAGTCCGGCAAGATGTGCGTATGCGATACGCAGGGGAACCTCTGGCGAGAGGACGCCACCAACGCGCACACGGACCATTTCCGCGCCTTCGTCCGCCACGAGATCGTGCCGCGCGCGAAGGAGCGCAACCCCCAACTGCTTGAGACGCTCGGCCGCACGATGGACCTCATCGCCGACGAGGACGATTTCATGGAAGGCCTCGCCCGAGAAGCCGCAGGCAAGCACCTCACCTGGGTCTGCCAGGCGGAGGGTCGCGACCCCGATTGGCAGGAGGGTTTCAAACTGTCCCCGTCGTTCGGGCAGGTGGCGCTTCCCGTCGCCCGCCGTGCGATTGCGGGCGCGCTCCAGCGCGTGCTCGGCGTCGACGCACGGGTTGAGACGGCGGCCGTTGCGGGCGTGCTCGATGCGTTCGAGGATAAGCGCCCGAAAAGCGGCTATGTGACAAATATCCAGGGCGACCTGGCCGTGAGCGCGAACAAGCGCGGCGTGCTGGTGGAACCCATGAGCGCCTTTCGCGCAAGGAGGAAGAAATAGATGAGCGATAACGCCAACAGCCAGGGGAAACCCGCCGAAAAGCCCTTCCGCGTCGTGCTCGCCTCGGCAAGTCCTCGCCGTCGCGAGCTGCTCGAGCAGGCGGGCGTCACCTTCACCGTGCACGCCTCCGAGGTCGACGAGTCGCTCGAGCCCGACCTTCTGGCCAATCCGCCCGAGGCATGCAAGAAGCTCGCCGAGCGCAAGGCGGGCGCGGTCGTGCAGGAAATCCTGGCAGACCCCGCCTTTGAAGGCATGCTCATCGTGATCGGCTCGGACACGATGGTCGTGAAAGACGGCGACATCTTCGGCAAGCCGAAAAGCGCCTCCGACGCCACGCACATGCTGCGCCGCCTGTCGGGCGCGACCCACGAGGTGATCACGGCGGTGTCGGTATGGATGGTGTCCGCCGAGGCGGTCGATCCGGCGCTTGCGGCCGATGACGACTCGGGCAACATCTCGCTCGGCTTCCGCACCTTCTGCGACACCTCGCGCGTCACGTTCCACGAGCTCACCGACGAGCGCATCCGCGAGTACCTGGCGTGCGGCGAGTCTTTCGACAAGGCAGGCGCCTACGCGGTACAGGGCGAGGGCGCCAAGCTCGTCAAGCACATCGACGGCTATAAGAGCACGGTGATCGGCCTTCCCGTCGAGCGGCTCGTGAAGGAGTTTCCCGACCTGATTTAGTTGTGTGTCGTTACCGTATCGTCGCTTTTGCGGGCTGACGTTGCGTTACACTTATCGGGTTACAGAAGAGAGGGCAGGCGCGCCTGCCGTATCGAATCAAAGGACTGCACGTGCATAAGGACGTTAGCGAGATTCTGTTCACCGAAGAGCAGATTCACGATCGTGTCGCCGAAATCGGCGCTGCCATCACGGAAGACTTCAGGGAAAAAGCCGGCGACGACGGAATCATTCTCATCTCGGTGCTGCGCGGTGCGGCTATCTTCATGGCCGACCTCGCTCGTGAGATCAAGATTCCTTGCGAGATGGACTACATGGCCATCTCCTCTTACGGCAACGGCGTGAAGAGCTCGGGCGTCGTGCGCATCCTGAAGGACCTCTCCTCGCACATCGAGGGACGTCACGTGGTCATCGCCGAGGACATCCTCGACTCCGGCCTCACGCTGACGTATCTGCTGAAGAACCTGGCCTCGCGCAATCCCGCGTCGCTTACCGTGGCCACGCTCCTTCGCAAGAAGACAAAGGTACAGGCGGACGTCGATTGTGCGTACGTCGGCTTCGAATGCCCCGACCAGTTCATCGTGGGCTACGGCCTCGATTACGCGGAGCGATACCGCAACCTACCCTACATCGGCGTGCTTAAACCGGAAGTTTACGAATAGCATCGAAGCGGCGCCGCAAAAGGCGCCGTTTCGCGATAAACGCAACAGAAAAGGCTCACTCTCCATGACGCAACAGAAGAAACCATCGTCTCCTCAGCAACCGAATCCTCGGGTGACCATCATCTCGGTCATACTGTTCCTCGTCGTGGCGTTTTTCGTCGGGCAGCAGTTCATGGTCATGTCGAATGCGAGCTCGACGCCCACCGACTCCCTCATCACCTCGGAGTTCACTCAGGCGGTCGAGCAGGATCGCGTGACGAAGGTCGTGTACTCCGCAGGCGATTACAAGGTCACGGGCACGTATTACCCGGCCGTCACCGCAGGCTCGAACGCGGCCGACGCGTTCAACAAGGCCTTCGACGCGATGAACGCCCGCATGGCCACGAAGAAGACCCCTGCAGGTGGCGTTCCCGCAGGCGTGGGCACGACTTCCATCGAGTCGTCCGTGCTCGGCTCCGAGCGCGGCTACACCTCGACGTTTGTGGGGCAAGACGCGCTCGCTGCGCTCTTGAAGGATCATCCGGAAGTGTCTTACCAGGTCACACTGCCTTCTGAGTGGCTCGGCATCCTGAGTACCCTGCTTCCCATCTTGCTTATCGGCGCGCTTCTGTTCTTCTTCTTCAATCAGATGCAGAAGGCGAACAACTCGCAGATGAGCTTTGGCAAGGCGAAGACGAAGAAGAACGCCGAGGAGCGCCCCGACGTGAAGTTCTCCGACGTCGCCGGCGTCGATGAGGCCGTCGAGGAGATGCAGGAAATCAAGGACTTCCTGTCGAACCCCGCGAAGTACCAGTCCATGGGCGCGAAGGTGCCGCGCGGTTGCCTGCTCGTCGGCCCTCCGGGTACGGGCAAGACGCTGCTCGCGCGCGCCGTTGCGGGCGAAGCCGGCGTGCCCTTCTTCAGCATTTCCGGCTCCGACTTCGTCGAGATGTTCGTCGGCGTGGGCGCCTCCCGCGTGCGCGACCTGTTCCAGCAGGCGAAGGACGCGGCCCCCTCCATCATCTTCATTGACGAGATCGATGCTGTTGGTCGTCAGCGCGGCGCCGGCTTGGGCGGCGGTCACGACGAGCGCGAGCAGACGCTCAACCAGCTGCTCGTCGAGATGGACGGCTTCGAGTCGAACGAGTCCGTCATCCTGATCGCGGCGACCAACCGCGCCGACATTTTGGACCCAGCGCTCCTTCGCCCCGGTCGTTTCGACCGCCAGATCGTGGTCGACGCCCCTGACGTGCGCGGTCGCGAGCGCATCCTGCAGGTCCACGCGAAGGACAAGCCGATCGGCTCCGACGTCGACCTGAAGAGAATTGCCCAGCTCACGCCTGGTTTCACGGGTGCTGACCTGATGAACCTCATGAACGAGAGCGCGCTTCTGACCGCGCGCCGCGGCAAGAAGATCATCACGATGCGCGAAGTGAACGAGTCGATGGAGCGCGTCATCGCCGGCCCCGAGCGCAAGGGCCGCGTGATGGATGAGGTCACCAAGCACACCATTGCCTACCACGAGAGCGGCCATGCCCTCGTGGGCCACCTGCTTCCGCATGCCGACCCGGTGCACAAGATTTCGATCATCTCCCGTGGTCGCGCGCTCGGTTACACCCTGTCCATCCCTAAGGAGGACAAGGTGCTGAACACCGTGGGCGAGATGCTCGACGAGCTGGCTGTCTTCATGGGCGGCCGTGTGGCGGAGGAAATCTTCTGCGACGACGTAACCACGGGCGCGAGCAACGACCTCGAGCGTGCAACGAAGATGGCGCGCGCGATGGTGACGCAGTACGGCATGTCCGCAGCGCTCGGCACGCAGGTGTTTGGCCAGCCCAACCACGAGGTATTCCTCGGTCGCGACTACGGCAACACGCAGGATTACTCCGAGGAGACGGCGCGCCGCATCGACGACGAGGTTGCACGCATCATGAAGGGGGCGCACGACCGCGCCTACGAGATCCTGAGCTCGCATCGTGATCAGATGGACCTCATGGCGAGCGTCCTTTTGGAGCGCGAGACGGTCGATGGTGCTGCATGCCAGGCGCTTCTCGACAACCGCTGGAGCGAGTATCTCGAGCACGAGGACGAGATCATCGCGAAGAAGGATCGCGAAGAGGCCGAGGCCCGCGCGCGTGACGCCAAGCTTGCCGACCCAAATTGGAATGCTGACGCGATGGGCGGCAGCGATGTGGACGGTCCCGACGGTGCGCCGACCAACGTGGAGGCGAAACATACCGACGCGTTCACGCCCCATGGGATCTTGAACGACCTTGAGGCTGGTTTCCGCGACATCGCTCATGGCGACCATGCCGACAATGGTAAAGATGACAAGGATAGCAAACACTAAGGAGCGCATACGTGAATTGGCAATGTGCCTCGTATAGCTTCGACGTCAAGATGCCCATCGTGATGGGCATCTTGAATGTCACGCCCGATTCGTTCTCCGACGGGGGAGAGCACAACACGCACGACGCTGCGATTGCGCACGCGAAGAGCATGATTGAGCAGGGTGCGAAGGTCATCGACGTGGGCGGCGAGTCCACGCGTCCCGGCTCCGCCGAGGTGTCGGTCGCAGAAGAACTCTCGCGCACGGTCGAGGTTGTCCGCGAGCTCGCCCAGGCAGGCATTTGCGTGAGCATCGACACGCGCCACGCCGAGGTCGCGCGCGCCTGTGTGGAGGCAGGTGCCGCCATCATCAACGATGTGTCGGGTTTTCGCGACCCAGCGATGGTTGAGGTCGCGCGTTCTTGCGATGCGGGCCTCGTCGTCATGCACATGAAGGGCGAGCCGCGCACCATGCAAGATGATCCCGTCTATGACGATGTCGTCGTTGAAGTGCGCGATTACCTGGCAAAACGCGCGGCAGAACTGGAAGCGGCGGGCGTTGCGCACGACCGCATCTGTCTCGACCCGGGCCCTGGGTTCGGCAAGACCGCCTCGCAGACGATGGAACTCATGCGCAACTTCCACGAGATTGCGCGTCTGGGCTACCCTTCGATGGTCGCGGTCTCGCGCAAGAGCTACATTGGCAAGGCCTACGGAATCGAGGACCCTCACGATCGCGATCGCGCGTCGGCGGCCGAGGCGCTCATGGCGTGCGAGCTGGGCGCAGGTGTGGTGCGCGCCCATAACGTGGAGGAAACCCTGAAGGCGCTGAAGGATTTGCGCCCGTATTGCTACCTGGGCCTGGGTTGCAACGTGGCGCTCGTGGCGGAGCCTGGTGAGGAGCGCGAGGGCAAGATCGCCCAGATCGAGCACGCGATCGGCCAGCTGTGCATGATTCCCGACTCGCAGATCGTCGACGTGTCGAGCTACTACGAGAGCGAGCCTGCGTATTATCTCGATCAGGAGCCGTTCGTGAACGCCGTTGTACTCATGCGCACGGGCGTGGCGCCGAAGGAGCTGCTGGAATACCTGCATGCGATTGAGAACAGCCTAGGCCGCGTGCGCGAAATCGAGAACGGCCCGCGCACGTGCGACGTCGATATCCTGGACTACCAGCTCTACGTGGTGGACAACGACGTGCTCACGCTGCCGCATCCGCGCATCTGCGAGCGCGATTTCGTGGTGAAACCCCTGCTCGAGATTTCCCCTAACCACGTTCTCGCTGATGGAACGCCCGTCGCGAGCGTTCCCGAAGACCAACGCGTCGGCCGCGCTGCGAAGCTGTAGGCATTACCCGATTTCACTAAGCCCTGCTTCGCGTATCCAGGAAAGCAGGGCTTTTACAATGATGCGGCTATCGGTGGCGGTGGCCGCGAGTTTGCTTCGAGAAGGGCAACTCACAATCCTTCGTAGTGCGACCACATCCTCACGACTTTCACGATGCCGTCGCAAGGCGCGCCGTCATGGGCATCTGCACTTTGCTCGATAGAATAGACGAATCGATGCTGGATACTGATTCTTCGGGAATAGTATCCCGAGAGATTTCCGACAAGGGCTTTGTAAGCTGGGGGGTTTGCAAAAGGGTTTTTCTAACGACGTCGATGAGCTTCTTGGCTTTTCCGTCGAGCCCTGCCGCTTTGAGTTTTTTGGCATCCTTTGCGGCCTGTTTGGTGAATACGACTTTCCACATGCTTACCACTCCAGGGAATCTTCGTCGATGCAGTCGGAAAGATGCTCGGCGCCTCCTGATATTATCGATTCCGCCATTCCTGGGATGCTATTAAGGTAGAGCGTCTCTTCAATAGCTGCCCATTCGTCTTCTCCGATGAGCACGGCGCTTTTCCCTTTGCTGTTGGTAATCGTGATGGGTGCATGCTAATCAGCTGCTAGTGATTACCTTAGTCATTTCTTGACTACCTCTTTGAACCGCCTCCCATTTCTTGGACAAGAGAAATGGGAGGCGGTTCAAACCGGGGCTGAGCGTTTGGTCGCGGGGGCAGGATTTCGCGCATGCGTGCCAAGCGAATGTCCAGTGGACATTCGCGGGCTAACTGAGACACCTTTTCACTTCGTGAGCTTTTGCGCTCGTGCAGCGTCACCGTCGCCAGTCTTCGTTTTCAGGCAACAGCTTATCCTTCGACACGGGGTGGACGTACTTCGTGTTATACGCAAAGTAATCGAAATAGCGATTGTCGATTGGCAAGGTCTTATAAATTTCAAGAGCATTCGCTATCAGCACATCCACTTGAGCTTTGGACATACCGATCATTTGACAGAAGACATGAATGACATGGCTTGCGAGATCGACATAAGTGTATGCATTCGGATAGAGACTATCTACGTCGAGTAGGCGGCTCGTCATGCCGATCTGCGTTGCGGCCATCAGGTCGAGCTTGTTATCGTCGCAGTGGAGTCCCTGGTCTTCAATGACGAGGCGGTATAAGTACTTCACATTGTCGAAATGACTTGATAACACTACGGTTTCCACATTGAGCTCCATGAGAAAACGACGCAAGTTGTCATTCGTGAGGTTACGCTCCCACATGTCGAAGAGCTCTAACGCCATCATCATCGTGTTGGAGTAGGCATCGCCTACAAGAAGCTGCATGTAGATCTTATTCTGACGACTGTACTCGCTTTGGATAGTCCATGCTAAATCGTGCTTCGACCCAAAGTGATAGGAGATCGCACTGGCGGGAGAGTCGATCTGCTTCGCGATGTCGCTCAAGGTCGTTTCGGCGTAGCCCTTTTCGTAAAAGAGCTTCTTTGCGGCTTCAAGAATCGCCGCCTTCTTTTTCTCGCCAGAACGGGTTTCGACCATGTTCGCTCCTTTGCTTTTCGCCTGCGCAGGCTTGTATTGTCTAGCTGCGATTCTATCAAAGCTTCTCTTCGATTCTTTGTATGCGATTAGCTCAGGATGGACTCTTTCTTTCGAAAGGTCTTGACAAGTGCAGCATGCCTCTATACTTTGAATCTGTTCAAAAATTGAACAGATTCAAATTTAGAATTGATTCAAAAAAGGAGGAAGAAACAATGGCGAAGTTAGCAGCGGTTGCAATGGAGGTCGTTTGCGATACGCAAGCGAACATGGCGAAGTTCGAAAAGTACATCGCTGAAGCTGCAGCCCAGAATGTGGACCTGATCGTTTTCCCCGAGCTGTCACTACAGGGACTGCCTGTCGGTCTGACGGCGTTCGAGAGCCCGAAAGCGGTCAGCTTGCACACGCTGGGTGAGTACGTTCCCGAGGGTGAGAACGTCCAGCATCTCATCGAGCTTGCCAAGAAGAACGACATGTACATTGCTTGGAGCATGATCGAGCAGGACAAAGAGCGTTTCGACGTTCTCTATAACACCGGCGTGCTCGTGGGTCCCGAGGGTTATGTCGGCAAGTACCGCAAGGTCCATCAGCCGCTCGCTGAGCGCCTGTATTTCTATCCGGGCAATGGTGAATATCCTGTCTTCGATACCCGTATTGGCAAGGTTGGCCTGCAGGTCTGCTTCGATAAGGCGTATCCCGAGGTTGCGCGTAGTCTGGCTGTTCAGGGTGCTGAGATCATTGTTTCTCCCAACGCTTGGCGTGCCATGGAGAGGACCGAGGAAGATCCGGATTTCCGCCTTGGAAACGTCTTCGCGTTCGCTCGTGCCATGGAGAATATGGTGTTCTTCGTCGAGGCAACCCATGCTGGTCCCTGCCGTATGGGCCACAGTCGTGTCATCGGCCCAAACCCTATGCAGGTCTGCGCAACGACTGGCTATGACGAGGGTATAGCGATCGCTGAAGTCGACATTCAAAAGGAAATCCTCAATGCGCGCCTGGTCGCTATGGCTGGCTCCGACCTTTTGAAGGACAGAAAGCCCGGCACATATTCCAAGTTGGTTGAGAACACCCCGTATACGTTGAACTACGGTCTGCCGCATGACGAGCCACAGTCGGTCGAGATTGTCGAGGGCTAATCATGAACGATAAGCAGAATGTTTCCACGGGACGCGCATGGCTTTGCGCCCTCATCATCATTTTCTCAGGCTTCCTGTTCGGCATGATGATTAAGAAGATCGCAGGCACGGCGGCCCTGCTCATGCCTGCGCTCGGTGTCGGGCCATCTTCGATCGGTTCGCTAGTCTCGGCCATCTCCGTTCTTTGCGTGATCATGGCCATCCCTATTGGTGGCGTTATCGCGAAGTACGGGCCGCGTAAGTTCGTTTTGGCTGCGTTTGCCCTGGCTGCTCTGGGTAACATTATCGGCGCTCTTTCGACATCGCAGGAAATGCTATATGTAAGCCGCATTATCGAAGGTGCAGGATTCGGCATATTCGCACCTGCAGCCCCGTCCCTTATTGCGTCATACTTTCCGCCTGAGAAGCGCGGTCTGCCAATGGGTATCTGGTCGACATATGTCGGTGCAGGTGCGTTTCTCGTACTTATCCTCACCAATGTGCTGGTTGACTTCAATGAGCCGAACACCTGGTCAAACGTATGGTGGTTCATCGCTATCGCTCTAATCATCATGGGTGTGCTGTTCTTCATCTTCGTCCGCCCTGAAGAGCCGCAGAAACCTGCGAAGGGCGCTGAGAAAGGTCATCCTATTCGCGAAGGTCTGAAGTCCTTGCCCACGTGGCTGCTCGTTGCCTCGTTCATGTTCTATACGTTCGGTTTCATCGCCCAGACGACCTTTATGCCAACCTATCTGAAGACTATCCTGGGTATCGACCCTGCTATGGCAAATATCTACACGAGCATTCTGACTCTAGCGATGATTATCGGCGGTTTCGTTGCAGGTGCTGTTCTCAAGAAGACGAAGCCCGAGAACAAGCCGCGCCTGTTCTTGATCTTTGCCGTTCTTTGCGGAATCGTCACTAGTCTTTCGTTCGTCTACAGCGTAGAGATGATAATTCCGTTCGCAGTTATCGGTGGTTTGATTATGCAGTTCGTTCCGGCTATCTTGTTCGCGAATGCTCCCGATACGGCTCCGCGCCCGGCGCTTATCGGCGTAGCGATGGGCATCGTCTCCTTTGGTCAGAACCTCGGTGGTCTGACTGCAGGCACGTTCAGCGGATCGATCATCGAGAACCTCGGCTGGGGCATGATGACTGCAACCCTCATCGGCGTTGCGGTGTGCTCGGTCATCTTCGCTATCGCATATGTCTTCTCTATGAAGAAGCGCATGGCCAAGGATTCGGCAGCTCAGGCTCCTGCAGGTGAAGCTGCAGCTGAGTAGAGCTTCCCAACAGAGCTATCCCTCCTCATTAGAGCCTTCCGAGAACGGGAGGCTCTAATTCTTTTATATAAGAAGTGAGATCGTGTTTTTGTGCTAGCTAGTTCAAAGTCAGATGCATGTTTCCCAAGTCGTGGTCGGCGTTGAGCAAAAGGTTTTTGAAGAAGGCGTTCAGGAACGGCTGATCTTCGTGGATGCCTTCGCGGATGTTGGAGAAATTGCTACGGACGAGGGCGTCGCGGAAGAAGCGGGAATGCTCCCTGAACGGCTCGTTGTTCGCGGGGATGCCCATGCTGCGGAGGTAAAGTTGCAGGAACAATGCCGTGGTGCGCGTGTTGCCTTCGAAGAACGGATGCGCCTGGAACCTCCTTCTTGGCAAAGATTGGTTTGCCCGCAGAGTCGGTTGGGTATGGGGGTAAATCCAGCACCCTGCACACCCATCGCACAACAGTAAGCCTGCTCTTTACTATCGAGCTTCTCAGCCCTTTGCGCGCTATTGCCTCTTCGACGTAGGCGTCAAGAAGTGCTTGATCAACGCAGATAGAGCCAAGTTCTCTCGCGATTCTTTTCATCGGTTTTAGGCGCTTCATATAGAGGCGAACAGCGCTCTCGGCGAGATGGCTGGCCCTCCAGCACTCCTCAACTCTCGCGAGGGCAAGATTGACGTCAATGTCCATGATTCTCCTTTCGACTGTTGGACAGACGCCAAAAGATAATCACGAGTGGCATTGAGACAGAAAGTTATTTGAACAGCGAAAACAAAAGAAAGGAGTGATTGAAAACAAAAGAACGAAAGTGCTGATTACTAAGGAGAACATGAAAGTCTCTGTCCCAGTCTATTCCGTCGAAGGTGCTGTTGTGGGTGAGTATTCGTTTGTGAGATTCTAATTATTCGCCATCCTGATCATGCTGTATGATGGTTGATATTCGTACATGAGAGGAAGGGAACTCTCAGTGAATATCGGTCAACTTGAGCATGTAGTCGAGGTAATTCGCTTCAGTAGTTTTGCGCTTGCGGCAAAAGCAAGACACGCTTCGCCGCAAGCGCTTTCAAAAGCCGTGTCCGAATCTGTGAGGTTGATTTACAGGATAGAGATTCGTTTGCTATTCCGTTCTTTCTTGTTTGCAAGGTCGGTTGCCCTCCTGAAGCAGTCGAGCTTATGATTGCTTTCTTTCGGGAAAAGCTAGGCTGACCGAGCTGGTTGGAACGACGAACGATACACCTATCATGCTTTGAAAGGAGCGCATTATGAAATGCTTGAAGGCAAGATTCGGGCTAGCCAAAGCGTTTGTTCTAGCGGTGGCATTTGCTCTTGTATGCGTGTGCGGGCTTGCTGGGTGTTCGCAGCAGGCGATAAGTGAATCGGGGAGTGGCCTGGTCAAAAGCGAGGACTACCCCAACACCGTTACGGTCGACAAGCTGTCGATGGAGTACCCCAACGAGTTCGAGGTTTCCAAGAAGTACGACGCCGGGCAGCATGCGGGCGACTTCCCAGACGGCGTGTCCGACACCGCCTCGGCGCTTCTCCTTAACAAGAGCGGTTCGATCATGATCACCGTCGTGAGTGCTGATGACTCGGAAAACGTCGGCCTTGACGGGCTTAAGGATTGGGTCGAAGCTGCGCCCGAGCGCCTTGAGAAGATGAAGGAAACGCAGCCGGAGATGTACGAATCTCTGAAAAACGTGGATTGGGAAAACCCTGAAAAGACCACGGTGAACGGCGCAGATGTGCTCTGCGTGAAGACTGCGAGCGGCAAAACGACGACGGTGACGTACTACCTTGCGAAGGAAGGCGCGATTGCCGGGTATGTGTCCGTCGTGCTTCCCACGTCGGAATACGATGCGAACAAGGGCATCTACGAGAAAATCGTTGCCACGACAACGATAAGCTAAGGGCTCGCTCTGCTTCCGCTACCGCGTTCGCGGCTTCAGGAGGCTTGCGAACAGCCAAGTCACACACATGCCGACGGCGATTCCCAGGGCGAATTGGCCCGTTCTCATTGCATATGCCGCTACTTGCGTCCAATCAGCCGCTACGGCAAAGCTCATCGTGTAGTACAGCGGGGCGCCGGGGATGAGTGGGATGACGGAGGGAATCACGAACAGTAGTGAGGGAATGCCGCGCCACTGTGCGAGGGCTTCGGAATAGAGCGCGGAAAAGGCGCTCGCGACGAGTGCGGGGAAGAACACGCTGTTCGACGCGCATCCGACGGCCAGATAGATTGCCCAGCTGAGGATGCCGCCGATCGATGCGGCAGCGAGGTACTTGCGGGGCAGGTGAAAAATCATCGCGAAACCCGCTGCGCCGAAGAACGCCGCTATGAGCTGGGCGGTAACACCCATCCAGTTGAGCTCGAACCCGGGGCCGACGTTGTGACTTGCGTCGAACAGGAATATTGCGGTCATGAACCCGCCCGCCAGCGCCACCGCCCATAGCATCGTCTCCACGAAGCGCATGGTACCGGCCACGGTGTCGCCGACGAGCATGTCGTGGATGGCGTTCGTCATGAAGATGCCGGGGATGAGCAGCATGACCTCGCCGATGAGGATCTTGTCCAGGTGGATGAGCGGGTTGGCGCCCTGAAGCGCGTTCGTGCTGCTGATATCCGCGCCGAGAATTCCCGCCGCAATGGCCTCGACGAACGCAACGGTTGCGCACGTTCCCACGCCAGCGAGAAATGAGCACAGCAGGTTGAACATGAGCATGTTGGGACAGCGCGGCGCGAACTTCTCCTGCAAGAGGCAGATGAGCACGGCGAACACCGCGGCGAAGATGGCGTCGACCGCCGTGCCGCCGAAGAATACGGTGAAGCCTGCTGCGGCAAAGATGCTTCCCAGGTAGAACGTCATGCGATCGGGGGGTTGGTCGATGCAGCGCTTTATGGCCCTGGCGAGCTCATCGACGCTCGGGGTTTTCTTGCAACATTGTTTTCCAAGCTTGTGGAAGGCGGCGACGACGCGGTAGTCCGTCGGTCCCGGCGCGATGATGCGCCGCGTTTGCGTGAGCCGCTCGCCGTCGGGAAAGTCCATCGTGACCACGAGCGTCGCCGTGATGGCGAACACGTTCATGGCGCATGCCCCGTAGGCTCGTCCGACGCTGGAAAGCGTGCTTTCCACGCGGCTCACTTCGGCGCCAGCAAGCAGCATGGCCTCGCCCATGTTCAAAAGCTCGTAGAGTATTTCGCTGTGGTTTTCCATGGCTGCCATTATACGCGAGCAAGCTGCGCAGCCCGTCGTTTTCGGGCATAATGCGTGAGGAAGATGACGCGGGAAAGGAAGCGGTGCAGTGTTTCGCTTGCAGGTGCTCGAATCAGTGGACTCCACCAACGAGGTGATTAAACGTGCGATCGAGGATGGCGAACCGGAAGGGCTTGCCATCAGGGCATATCGTCAAACTGGCGGCTATGGGCGACAGGGCCGTGCATGGAAGAGCCCCCGTGGCGGCATGTACGAGTCGATTCTTTTGCGCCCCGAGGTCGAGATGCGCGAGCTTCCCACGTTGGCGCTCGTCGTCGCGATCTCGGTGCGCCGCGCGCTGGCGAGCCTTGTTGTGGACGACCAGGCGCGCCGCATCTGCATCAAGTGGCCGAACGACGTCGTGCTGGTTGGTGGGACGTTTCCGCAGACAAACGCCCCAAGCATCAAGAATCTCTACTCCAAGCTCGCCGGCATCTCCTCGGAGGTCCATGCGGGTGGGATATGCGTGGGGATCGGCGTGAACGTCGAGCCGCCCGAGGACGCGATGGAGGTTGGCGGAAAGAACGCGCCGGCTTATCTGGCCGACCTTGGCTTCGGGTTCACCTGCGAGCGCGAAGCTGCGATCAACGCTGTGGGCGATGCGGTTCTCCACGAGTTCGAGCCTCTGTATCGCCGCTGGTGCGACGGTGGATTCGCGGCGCTTTCGGGCGAGTTCGCCGAGCATTCGATGCTCGAGGGGCGTTTCGTTCGTATGGCCAATCAGCTGGGAGAAGTCGTTTGCGAGGGTACGGTGCGCGGAGTCGATGCGTCAGGGCGGCTGCTCCTCCGACTGGAAGACGGTGAGGCGAAAGCCGTCGCCTCGGGCGAGGTGCATCTGCTTTAGCGAGCTCGAGAGCCACGGTGCACGCCGTGTTGGGCGTGGTCGCGGCGCACGTCGCAGCATGCGTGGCCGGCGATGCAATCCGCAGCATGTGTGGCCCGCGGCGCACGCCTCAGCATGAGCGGCCTGCTTCGGGTTCTCAGCCTTCCCATTTCGCCTTCCGCTTGCCGTCGCTTTCGCGCGGTGGGCGTGATAAACTGTTCCTTCTTGTGTGCTGATATGCATACAATTGTATGTTTCCGAAAAATGGCAAATGAGACGATTGAAGCATGAGGTATGCATATGACGGCACAAGAAGAACAACGTGGCCAATCCTTGAAATCGACCCCCGAAGCCTCGGCGGGCACCCCCTCTTCTCCTAAAGGAGCCCCTGCGCGTAAGTCGCAGGGCAACGATCGTGTTACCCGCATGGGCACGGCGTCCCTTCCGCGGCTCATCACCGAGTTCGCTATCCCTGCCATTCTGGGCATGCTGGTGAACGCGGCGTACAACCTGATCGATTCCATCTTCCTCGGGCAGGCCATGGGGGAAATCGGCCTGTCGGCGGCAACGGTTGCGGGTCCGCTCATGATTGTGTTCATGGCGCTTGCAATGCTCGTCGGCAATGGCGGCAATGCGCTTGCGGCGCTGCGTTTGGGCGAAGGACGTAAAAACGATGCCGAGATCAGCCTCGGTAACACGGTGACGCTCGGCATCGTGCTCTGGATTGTCATTGCCGCGGTTGCGGCGTATCCGCCGCTGCTCGACGCCTTCCTCACGTTCTCGAGCGCGACCGACGAGGTGCGCCCGTATGCCGCGACGTTCATCCAGATTCTAAGCTTCGGCTTCGTTCTGCAGATGATCGGCATGGGCGTGAACAACTTCATTCGTACAGCCGGCGCTCCCAACCGCGCGCTTCTGACCATGGTGGTTGGCGCGGTGGTGTGCACCATCTTCAATTACATCTTCGTTTTGAAGCTCGGCTGGGGCGTCGCGGGCTCTGCCTACGCTACGCTGATCGGCCAAGCTGCATCGTGCGTCTCGGTGTTGTGGTTCTTCATCTTCACGAAGGGCGCACCGCTCAAGCTTCATCTGCGCTGCATGCGTCCCCACGCGAAGATCATCCGCTCCATCCTCTCCCTCGGCCTTGCGAGCTTTGCCGTGCAGGTAGGTGCCGCGGTCGTGAACTTCGCTGTGAACTTCCTACTGGTGAAGTACGGCAGTGCGAGCGCTATCGGCGCCGAGGGCGCGCTCGCCTCCATTGGCGTCGTGCAGCGCATCGCCATGTTCACGGTGATGCCGCTCGTCGGCGTCTCGATTGCTATCCAGCCGCTGCTCGGCTTCAACTACGGCGCGAAGAGCATCGCTCGCGTGCGCAAGACGCTCTGGCTGGGCGTGGCGTTCGCCACCTCGCTTGCCGTCATCATGTGGGCGCTTGTGCACCTGTTCCCGAACCAGATCGTGGGCCTGTTCGGCATCACGAACGCGTCGCTCGCTGAGTTCACCATCTTTGCGCTGAAGGTCCAGCTGCTCATGCTTCCTTTCGTGGGCTTCCAGATTGTGGGCTCGAACTACTTCCAGGCGACCGGCCAGCCGATGAAGTCGACGATCCTCTCGCTCACGCGCCAGGTGCTGTTCCTTTTGCCGCTCATGTTCTGGCTGCCTGAAGTGCTTCCTGGCTGGTTTTCGCAGTTCACGGGCTTGGACGCCCTCTATATCGCGACGCCGGTGGCGGACTTCCTCGCCATCTTCACGGTTGGCATCTTCATTGCAATCGAGATGCGCCGCTTGAAGGACGTCGAGAGCGGGAAAATCATCTCGAAGTACTAAGCTGTCGCGCGTGCTTGGGTGCTGTATGTCGCTTGCTGTCGTGGGAACTGCGAGGCCCTGAGGGGCGCGGGGTACGCGCAAACTGCGGGGGAGTCGCGCCACAGCTTGCGCGCGCAAGCTAACTTTCTTATGGAATTCCGCGTTCAAACGATGGAATTCGAAGTCAACTGCTAGAGTTTCAACGTTATTGTCGTCTGACCCGAAAGAGGTACAGAAAGTGGAGCAAGTCAAAAAAGGCGCCGCCTCGGCGTCGCGCACCCGCTCGATCGCATTCGTCGGCTTGGCTGTTGCCATCATGGCAGTGTCCGCCTGGGTTACCGTGCCGCTCGGACCGGTACCTTTCACGCTGCAGATGTTCGCCATCACCTTCGCTATCGTGATGCTCTCCCCGAAGGAGTGCATCGCCGCCATCGTGCTGTACCTCGCGCTCGGCGCCATCGGCCTGCCGGTGTTCTCGGGCATGAGCGGTGGAATCGCCAAGCTCATGGGCCCGACCGGCGGCTTTCTGTGGGGCTATATCTTCGGCGTCGCCGCTGCCGTGGGGCTGCTCTACGTGCTGCGTCGTCGCATGGGCACCGCCGACAAGGCAAACGCCTCCGACCAGCGCGGTTTCGTTGCGTTCCTGAAGAACGCCGCCGCCGAAATCGTCGCGGGCCTCGTGTTCACCGCGATCGCGTACTTCTGCGGCTGGCTGCAGCTGATGCTCGTCATGGGCATCTCGCCTGAGGCCGCGTTCCTTGCCGGTGTGGCGCCTTTCGTGGTGGTCGACGTGCTGAAGATTCTTGCCGCCGTCGCGTGCGCTCGCGCCGTGAAGGCTGCGGTTCGCTAAATACCCATTCCGCGCACGTTTGGGGTGCGTGCTATAATCGCTCGGAAACAAGCAACCATCATGCGCAGGCGATTCTCGCCTGCGCTTTCTATGAGGGAGTGACTAGTGGGCTGCGCAATCATCGGTTGCGGGAAATCTCTTCCCGCGCTTGCCGTCGCGAACGACGACCTTACCCAGCTTGTCGACACGAGCGACGAGTGGATCACCACGCGCACGGGCATCAAGTCCCGCCGCATCGCCGTTGGGGAAACGAACGTCGATTTGGCCGAAGCCGCCGCGCGTCAGGCGATGGGCCTTGTCGAGGGCGGCTATTGCGAGGCTCCTATCGACCCTGAGTCCATCGACCTTGTGGTGTATTCCACGTGCACGCCCGATGTGCTCGTGCCCTCGTGCGCGGCGCTCGTTCGCCGTCGCCTGGGCCTGGTGAACGCCGTGGCTTTCGATGTGAACGCGGCGTGTTCGGGCTTTATCTACGCGATGGGCGTGGCGGAATCCATGATGGCGGCAAGCGCGGTGGGCGTTGCGGGCGCTGGCCGTCGCAATAAGGTTCGCCGTGCGCTTGTGATCGGTTCCGAGCGCCTGACGCGCATCACCAACTGGGAGGACCGCACGACCTGCGTGCTCTTCGGCGATGGCGGCGGGGCTGCCGTGGTCGAATGGGACGAGGACCGCGCGGGCGTGCTCGCCACCTACATGAAGAACGACGATGACGACACCAATGCGCTCACCTGCCCCTCCGCGTTCGACTCGCCTCAGCCTTTCGATGCGAACGGCGTTTCGAAGGAAGCTGCCACGGCGGGCGACCCGGGCAACGCGCGCATCGACGAGGAACTTGGCGTGACTGAGGCCGTCGCCGCCGGTCGTCCGCGTCAGTCCCTTTTCATGCACGGGCAGACTATCTTCAAGTTCGCCGCCAGTGCGATGGGCAACGCCATCGACGAGGTGTGCAAGCGCGCCGACGTGGACATCGACGACGTGAAGCTTATCGTGCCTCACCAGGCAAACGAGCGCATCATCAAATACGCTGCCAAGCGTTGCGGGCTTTCGCTCGACCGCTTCCAGGTTTCCATTGGCGAGCGCGGAAACGCTTCTTCCGCCTGCGTGCCGATGGCGCTTTCCGACGCGTACGAATCGGGGCGCATCCAGAAGGGCGACAAGGTGATTCTCGTGGCCTTCGGCGGCGGGCTTACCAGCGGCGCCGTGCTCTACGAGGTGTAAGCAAGCCGAGGCTCAGCTGTTTTGCGGGCTAGGTTCGAGGGCGTGGCCCGAAGCGCAGTCAACTTACGCTGCGCTCTTACGCAATCGAGGGGATGGCCACGAGGAAGCAGGCGCCTCCGTCGGGCAGGTTAAACGCCTCGACCGTGCCGTCATGCGCATCGACGACGGACTTCACGATGGCAAGCCCGAGTCCTGTGCCTCCCGTGCCGCGGTTGCGCGACGGGTCGCCTCGATAGAACCGATCGAACAGAAGCTTCGGGTCAGCATCGCCCAAGCCGCAGCCGTCGTCGCGCACGGAGAGGACGGAATTTCCCCGTGCTCCCATGAGCTCAACGGTGATATGCCCGCCTGGCTCGATGAAGCGGCTCGCATTCTCCACCAAGTTGAACACGACCTGTTTTAACCGGTCGCGGTTGCCGAGCACGTCGGGCGCCTCGCCTATGACCTGGCAATTTGCCTTCCTTTCACGCAAAAGCGGCGAAAGGGAATCCACCACTTCGCGTGCCACCTGTCCCAAATCGACGCGCGAGAACTCGGTTGCGATGTTGCCGCTTTCCAGCCGCTGCAATGCAAGCAGGTCGTTCACCAGGTTCGAAAGGCGGCGGCTCTCCTCCACGATGATGCCCGTGAACTTCTCGCGCATTGCGGGCGGCAGGTCGGGATCCGACAGCATCTCGGCGTTCCCCCGAATCGCGGTGAGCGGGGTGCGCAGCTCGTGTGCCACATCGCTCACAAACGTGCTCTCGCGGCTTTCGCGCGAGGCGAGGCTTTCCTGCTGCGTTCGGATAGTCTCGGAAAGCCTGTTCATGCCCACCGTAAGCCGATCGACCTCCTCGATGCGCCCATCGATGGGAATGGTCGTCGGCGCGGGGTCGCCGGTGCGGAAGTCGCGAAGGCGCGCCGCCAAGCGGGTGAGCGGCTCGGAGAGGAAATGCCCAATGAGCAGGCTAAAGGCGAACGCGAATACGGCGACTGGCACCAAAAGGAAGAACGCCAAGGGCCGAAGTCCGAACGCGAAATGCGACACCGCGATTGCGAAGACGGCCGCGAGGATGGCGAACAGCGTTGCGAGAAGCGCGAAATATGTCTGCAGTTGCTTTATTTCTTGAACCTGTATCCGTAGCCGCGAACCGTTTCCACGAGGCCGGAATCGTATCCGGCGCTCGAAATCTTATCACGCAACCGCTTGATGTGCGTATCGACCGTTTTCGTTTCCGTGAGGTATTCCCAGCCCCACGCATCGCGCAGCAGGTCCTCGCGGGAAACGACTTTCCCCGCGTTTTTCATCAGCGCCGCGAGCAGCTCGAACTCGCGCGGGGTCAAGTCGATATCTCCCGCGTCGCCGGTTGCGGTGTGCGCATCCTCGTTCAAGGTGATGCCTCCTGCGGTGATGGCGCTCGAGTTCTTCGCGAAATCCTCGCCCTGGCTGCGGCGCAGGAGGGCGCGAACGCGCGCAATCAGCTCGCGCACGCCGAAGGGCTTGGACAGGTAGTCGTCCCCTCCGATTTCAAGTCCAACGACCTTGTCGAGCTCGGTGTCGCGCGCGGAGAGGAATAGCACGGGGGACGAGGTGTGCACGCGAAGCCGTCGGCAGAGCTCGTAGCCGTCGATTCCCGGCAGCATGATATCGAGAACGAACAGGTCGTAATCGTTTTTCATCGCGCGGGAAAGGGCGTCCTCGCCGTTGTCGACCACATCGACCGAGAATCCTTCCTTGCGTAGCGCGTACCCGACGAATTCCGTGATGGAGGGTTCGTCGTCGACTACGAGAATGCGTGCGGGCGCATCGGGCATGGCATTCCTCCTCGTTGCTGTTGTGGGCGTTTGCAGCCGTCGCCGTTCGCGCACGGGCGGTGCTTGCGGCGTCTTTCCTGGTAGTATTATGCCAGCTACCACTATAGACAATTCGCGTTTACCGTGTGCGGCGAAGGGAGACTGTCAAAATCATGTTACTTGTCATCGATGTGGGGAACACCCAGACGGCAATCGGCGTCTACGAGGGGGAAAGCCTCGATCGCATGTGGCGCGTCGCCACCAACCGCGACCATACCGCCGACGAGCTGCGCGTGAAGCTTCTGCCGCTGCTCCAGTCCGAGAACCTCCAGGCAAGCGACATCACGGGTGCGGCGCTCGCGTCGGTGGTACCCCAGCTCACGGGAGCTTGGACGCGTGCGGTGCAGGATTTGGCGGGCGTTCGCGCCGTTGTATGCTCGGCAAAGACGGCGGGCTCGCTTTTCGACGCAGACTATCCCAACCCGCGCGAGATCGGATCGGATCGCGTGGCCGACGCCGTCGCGGCGCGCGAGCTATTCGGCTCTCCTGTCATTGTCGTCGACTTCGGCACGGCGACCAACATAGAGGTGGTCGATAAGCAAGGGCGCTTTTTGGGCGGCATCATCGCGCCGGGTGTCCAGACGGGTGCGGCGGCGCTGTTCTCCCATGCCACACGCCTGGCTGCGATCGACCTGATCGATCCCCATCACGCCATCGGACGCAACACCGAAGAGGCCTTGCAAGCGGGCATCGTCTATGGCGAGGCCGATCGCGCCGACGGGCTTGTACGCCGTGTGATCGAGGAGCTCGGATACGACGCCCCAGTCGTTGCGACGGGCGGGCTTGCGCCCCTTATCGCCGGGCACTCGCGTACCATCACCGCCGTCCAGCCCGACTTGACGCTCGTCGGGCTGCGCCTTGTGTATGCTGAATGCACCAAGGCGGGAAATTAAACATCTGAAGGGAAGGGTCGACATGCAAAGTGATATCGAAATCGCACAGGCTGCGCAGCCGCAGCGCATCGACGCGATTGCCGAGAAGGCGGGTATCGACGATAAGTATCTCGAGATGTACGGCAAGTACAAGGCGAAGGTCGACTACAACCTTCTGCGCGAGAACGAGCATACGCCGGGCAAGCTCGTGCTCGTGACGGCGATCAACCCCACGCCGGCGGGCGAGGGCAAGACCACCACGACGGTCGGCCTGGCCGATGCTCTCGCGAAGCGCGGCAAGAACGTGATGGTCGCCTTGCGCGAACCGAGCTTGGGCCCCGTGTTCGGCATCAAGGGCGGAGCTGCGGGCGGCGGATATTCCCAGGTCGTTCCCATGGAGGATATCAATCTGCACTTCACCGGCGATTTTCATGCCATCGGTGCTGCGAACAATCTGCTTGCGGCTATGCTCGACGCGCACATTCACAACGGCAACCAGCTCGGCATCGATGTGCGCAAAATCACCTGGAAGCGCGTGGTCGACATGAACGACCGGCAGCTGCGCAACATCGTCGACGGCCTGGGCGGCAAAGCCAACGGCGTGCCCCGCGAGGACGGCTTCGACATCACCGTGGCATCCGAGGTCATGGCGATTTTCTGCTTGGCAACGAGCATTACCGATTTGAAGGAGCGCCTCGGCCGCATCGTGGTGGGCTACACCTTCGACGACCAGCCCGTTACTGCTCACGATCTGCACGCCGAGGGCGCTATGGCCGCGCTGCTCAAGGACGCGCTCAAGCCGAATCTCGTGCAGACGCTCGAGGGCACGCCCGCGTTCATCCACGGCGGCCCCTTCGCCAACATCGCGCACGGATGCAACTCCATCATGGCGACCCAGATGGCCTTGGCGCTTGGCGACTACGCCATCACCGAGGCTGGCTTCGGTGCCGATCTGGGCGCGGAGAAGTTCCTCGACATCAAGTGCCGCCTGACAGGCCTCAAGCCCGACGCCGTGGTCGTGGTGGCCACGGTTCGTGCGCTCAAAAACCACGGCGGCGTGGCGAAAGACGAGCTCAACGAGGAGAACCTCGGGGCGCTCGAGGCGGGCCTTCCCAACCTGCTGCAGCATGTGGAGAACATCACCCAGGTGTTCAACCTGCCCTGCGTGGTCGCGATCAACCGCTTCCCGACCGACACCGAGGCAGAACTGAAGCTCGTTGAGGACAAGTGCCGCGAGCTGGGCGTGAACGTGGCGCTCTCCGAGGTGTGGGCGAAGGGCGGCGAAGGCGGCCTGGCACTGGCAGACGAGGTCGTGCGCCTGTGCAACGAGGGCGACGAGGCCGGCCGCGGCGCCGACACGTTCCAGTTCGCCTACGAGAGCGACCTGAGCCTGCGCGAGAAGATCGAGGCCATCGCCACGCGCGTCTATCGCGCCGACGGGGTGAATTTCGATGCCAAGGCGGCAAAGGAGCTGGCAAAACTGGAGAAGCTCGGCTTCGGCGATATGCCTGTGTGCATGGCGAAGACCCAGTACAGCTTCAGCGACGACCAGAAGAAGCTTGGCGCGCCGCGCGGGTTCCGCATTACGGTGCGCGACGTCAAGGTGAGCGCCGGCGCCGGGTTCGTGGTTGCTCTCACGGGCAACATCATGACGATGCCAGGCCTGGGCAAATCGCCTGCCGCCTTCAAGATCGACGTCGACGAGACCGGAAAGATCACGGGGCTGTTTTAAAGAAAACCCGCTTCGGCAGCTCTGCGCTCGTGCAGTGGTGCGCGAGCGCTCGCGGCAGTCGTTGCATGCTCGAAACAATGGTGGGTTACCGTACCCTAATTGCCCTATCAGTTTGAGGGCTTGAAACGAGGAAGAGGCTTTGATGGTAGACACCTGTTTCGTTGAGGAACTTGCGTCTGCGGCCCCCGCTCCCGGCGGGGGCGGGGCGTCGGCGTACGTCGGCGCGCTCGCCGCGGCGCTCGCGTCCATGGTGGGCAACCTCACGGTGGGGAAGAAGACATATGCCGAGGTCGAGGGTGAAGTCATGCATCACCTTGAGGAACTTGGGGATCTTCGCGAGCGCCTGATCGAGCTTGTTGATGCCGATGCGCGCGCGTTTAAGCCCCTTGCCGCGGCGTACCGCATGCCGAAGGGCACGCCGGAAGAGCTTGCGGCGAAGCAGGATGCGATCCAGCGAGCGCTTGTCGGGGCGACCGAGGTGCCGTTTGATATCATGCGCACGGTGGCGCGCGTGATCGACCATGCCGACTATTTGGCGCACCATGGCAGCCGAATGGCCAGGTCGGACGCGGGGGTTTCGGCTGCATTCGCCCGGGCGGCGGTCGATGGCGCAAGCTTGAACGTGTATATCAACGCGGCTTCGATGGACGACCCCGCAAGGGCGCTCCGCGTTCGCGAGGAGGCTTCGGCGATCGCGTCGACGACGCGCGAGCGCTGCGATGAGCTGTTCGATTTTGTGGTCAAAGAGGTTTCATAGGTAAGGGACCTCAAGGGTTAAGGTGTATTATGGCAACGCTTCTCAAAGGAAAACCAGTCGTCGATCATATGGCGGTTGATCTGCGCAGTCGCATCGAGGCGCTCAAATCGCGCGGCGTCGAGCCCACGCTCGCGCTCGTGCGCATGGGGGAGCGCCCCGACGATTTGTCCTACGAGCGCACCGCGAAGAAGCGCGCCGCCAGCCTAGGGCTTTCCACCAAGCCCTACGTGCTTGACGACCTGGCGCCACAGGCTGCTGTGCAAGCGACGCTGCAATCCATCAACTACGACAAGACCGTGCACGGCTGTCTGATGTTTCGTCCCCTGCCGAGCTTTCTCGACGAGAAGGCGCTGTGCAACATGCTTTCGCCGGAGAAAGACATCGACGGCATCTCGCTCGCGTCGCTCGCTTCCGTGTTCACCGACTCGAGCGACGGCTTCCCTCCCTGCACGGCGCAAGCGTGCGTGGAGATTCTCGACTTCTACAAGATTCCCCTGGTGGGAAAGCACGTTGTGGTTATCGGCCGAAGCCTTGTGGTGGGCAAGCCCGTCTCGATGATGCTCCTGCGCCGCAATGCGAGCGTCACTATCTGCCATTCGCGCACCGAGAACCTGCCCGAGCTGTGCCGGACAGCCGACATCGTCATCTGCGCCGTCGGTCGCGCGCGCGCGTTCGGCAAGGAATACTTCCGTGCGGGGCAGACGGTGCTCGATGTGGGCATCAACTTCGATTCGCGCGGTACGCTGTGCGGCGATGTGAACTTCGACGAGGTTGAGCCCGTCGTTGACGCCATCACTCCCGTTCCCGGTGGTATCGGCACCGTCACGACGAGTGTCACCATGGCGCATGTGGTGGATGCCGCCGAGAAGATGACGGGGAGGTAGGGCCGCCGTGCGGCGGCCTCTCGCGTGCGCGATTCGCTTCGCACCGTCGAGCTATCGGGGGCCTAGCACCGTGAGCTCGCGGGGGTAGCTGTTGAGTACCTCGCAGCCGTCGTCGGTCACGCACACCAAGTCCTCGATGCGCACGCCGAACTCGCCTGGCAGATAGATTCCCGGTTCGATGGAGAAACACATCCCGACCTGGACTTTCTCGTCGTGAACGGAAGAGACGTCTCCCGGCTCGTGCTCGTCAAGGCCGATCTGATGCCCTAAGCGATGGGTGAAATACTCGCCGTATCCGGCTTCGGCGATGACATCTCGCGCCGCCTTGTCGATGTCGCAGAAGCGCGCGCCGGGGTGTACCGCTGCGCGGCCCGCTTCGTTTGCGCGGCGCACCAGTTCGTACACCTCGCGCTGCTTGGCGGTCGGCTCGCTCCAGAAGAAGGTGCGCGTCATGTCCGAGCAGTACTCGCTTTGGCGGCATCCCACATCGAAGAGCACGACGTCGCCGACTTTCAACTTCGTGTCATCGGGCATATGGTGCGGGTCTGCCGCGTTTGCGCCGAAGCTCACGATCGGGTCGAAAGAGTGTCCCGAAGCGCCCAGCTCGCGGTAGATTCCCTCGAGCTCATCAGCGATTTCCCGTTCGGTTGCACCTTCGTGCACGAGTTCTCGAAAGCGCGCCATGGCCTGGTCGTTTGTCGCCGACGCCGCGCGCATGAGAGCTTGCTCCTCGACGCTTTTGATGGCGCGCGCGCCATCGACGGCGGGAGACCCCAGGGCGAAGGACTTCGCCGCATGCGCCTCCATAAGCGGCACGAGGAATCGGGCGGCGAGGTTCTTGTCGACGCCGCAGGTCTCCTCAGCGTGCAGGAGCTTTGCCACTTCAGGAAGCGGGTTGTCCACATCATCGAACGAGAACACTTCGCAGGGAAGTGATTTCGGAGCTGTGAACAGGCGATTCAAGAAAAGGACGGGCGCTTTCCCCTCGACAATCGTAAGCGCCAGGAAACGCTCTCCCGGTTCCACGTAAGCGCCGGTGAGATATTGGATGGAACGCGGGTCGCTCACGACCATCTGCGTGAGGCCCATCTCGCCGAGGAGGCGGCGAACCGTTTCTATGCGCTGTTCGTACATGGTGGTCCTTTCTCGTGCTGTGCCGCGACCGGGCGTCGGCGGCCTGAGCTCTCGCAGCGCGCAAATCGGGGCGCTTGCGACGCATGGGCTGCGGTGTTTGCGCCATGCGCGCTGCGACGAGCGGATTCGTTTCGTTTACTATAGCGTGAATCGCGGCGCGGGCGGGCGTCGGGTCGAGCAAAACCCCTTGTTCACGGCCATTTGAGCGAGTTTGGGCAGCGCCCAACATGGCGGAACATCGAAGGCGATTCGGCTCAGGCGGATGGGGTGCTTGCCTCTTGCGCGGCGGAGGGCACCAAGGAAGTGCGCTTTCATGCGTTTGTTGTCGGGTTGCTCCGTCCGCCTGGCGCAGGGCGTATGATGGGCGCATGGCAAACGGACTTTCATACATGCGGAAAACCACTTCCACCGAGGCGACCAAGAAGCTCGGCCAGACGCTCGCGCCGTATCTCCATGAGGGCGATGTCGTGGTGCTCTCGGGCGATCTGGGCGCGGGGAAGACACAGTTCGTCCAAGGCGTCGCGGCTGGCCTGGGAATAACCGATGACGTGGTCAGCCCGACCTTCAACATCGTGATCGAATACTCCTCGGGCTCGGTTCCGCTCTACCACTTCGACCTTTACCGTCTGGAAGATGCCTCGGAGTTGGAAGACGTCGGCTATTACGACCTCGTCGAAGGTGATGGCGTCGCGTTCCTCGAATGGGGCGAGAAGTTCCCCGAGGAGCTGCCCTACGGTTATCTCGATGTTTCGATTACCGTCAACGACGACGGCTCCCGCGTCGTGCGGGTTCACTCCGTCGGCGACAGGGCGCGCCAGCTTCTGTGCGTGTGGTCGAACGATTCGCGCTCTCATCTGGTGAAAACGTCATCGAAGCTGAACTGACGCGCGCGGTGCGCTATCATGCGCACGAACGATTCTCCCTCTGAAACGGAAACATTGCATACTATGAGCGAAACGAAATCTCCAGCATCGGCTGCGCTTGGTCTCGATGCGCCCCGTCACGAACCCGCCTACGTGCTCGCCTTCGACACTGCCAACGAGGTGATTGCCATCGGCGTGGGCGTGCTTCACGAGGAAGCGCACGCGATCGAGCTTGTCGCACATGCTGAAATCGAGGCGCGCCGCCAATCGAATACCCAGCTCATCCCCCGTATTGATGTGCTACTCGCCGAAAGAGGGATCGCACGCGGGGACATTGCGTGCGTGTGCGTCGGGCGCGGCCCCGGCTCGTTTACCGGCGTGCGCATCGCCATGGCGACGGCGAAGGGCATCGCGAGCGCGCTCGAGGTGGGGCTTGTTGGCGTGTCCTCGCTCGACGCGGTGGCTTGGGGCGTTTGGGAATTTGGCGCACGCGGCGAGGTCGCCGTGGTGGCCGACGCTATGCGCAAGGAGGTCTATCCCGTCCGCTATCTCGTCGACGATGCGGGTGCGCATCGCCTCGAGGCCGACCGCGTCGTGAAGGCGGATTTGGCCGCTGAAGAGCTTATGGAATGCGATACGACGACCCCTGGCGCTTCCGGCTCGTGCGGAACTCGTTTTGTGAAGGGCGTCGAAAGCGGCGATGATGAGCTGCTATCTTATGCTGACGCTCCTGAGGCTGGGGGGCATGCTTCGCGCGCAGTTCCGCAGCGCAGCGAGGACTGTTTGAGCACGGAGTATGCCCCCCAGCCTCTTTGGGCCTCAGATTCATGTGGTCAGCAGCTTCTCCTTGCGGGGGATGCGCTGAAGAAGTATCGCGACCTGTTCGCACCATGCGGGGAGGTTCTTCCCGAGGACACGTGGACGCCGACGGGTGCGGGGTTGCTCCTTGCGCTTCAGGCTGGGTGGCGCAGCGGGGAATGCGACCCGTTCGACGCAGCGCGTCATAACCCGGCGTTTGCGCTCCCCGTGTACACGCGCCTGTCCGATGCGGAAGAAAACGAGCGTGCCCGTGCAGCCCGCGCGGCTCGCGAAGGTGCGGCCCGCGAGGGCGAGGCGAAGCCGGGCGTTCCTGATGCAAACCTTCGCACGGGCGTCCAAGACGCCGAGGCGGTGGCCCATCCGTCGCTCGTCCATTCGCTCGCGGGGAAGACACCCGCTTACGAGGAGACCTCGCCTGCACATCATGCCACGCTTCACGAGCAGTCTATTCTCGTGGCTCCGCCCGATAAGCAGGGAGTATCGTACAAGCCGCTCGACGTTTCCCATGTGGGGTGCGTCGCGGCGCTCGAGTCGCGCATCATGGGAAGCGATGCGTGGAACGAGTCGCTCGTGGCCGACGAGATCCCGCGGCGCGATCGCACCTGGTGGGCGGCGTACGCGAGCGAAGGCAAACCAGGCGAGGTGGGCACGCTTGTGGGGTATGCCGGCGGCTGGGTGGTCGACGGCGATGTGCAGATTCTGAAAGTGGGAACGGACCCGGCGTGGCGCCGCCGCGGCATCGCTCGCGAGCTGCTCGCGCATGTTGCGGCCGACGCGCGCAACCTCGGTGCGCAGACGGTTTCGCTCGAAGTCCGCGCGGGTAACGAGGGCGCGCAGGCGCTCTACAAGGCGCTTGGTCTTACGCCCGTGGGCACGCGTCCCCGCTATTACTCCGACCGCGAGGATGCGCTCATCATGCAGGGTGATCTGGCGGCTCTCGTGGGTGCGGCAGAGCCTGCCGAGGAATCATCGCGGCTGGTCGCGGGCATGGAGCTGCAAGTCGACGCCTCGCACGACGTGCAGGCGACCGCTGTCGGCGCGGCGGGAGCATCGCGCCCGCTTATCCTGGCGATCGAGTCTTCATGCGACGAGACCGCCGCGGCGATCGTCGACGGGGAAGGGGCGCTTGCCTCGGACGTGGTTGCAAGCCAGATCGACTTCCACGCGCGCTTCGGTGGCGTCGTCCCCGAGATCGCAAGCCGCAAGCACATCGAGGCTATCTGCGGCGTATGCGACGAGTGCCTCGAGGTCGCGGCGAAAAACTTGGGGATGAGATCGCTTCGCTGGCGCGATCTTTCCGCGGTGGCCGTCACATATGCGCCGGGGCTCGTCGGCGCGCTTGTTGTGGGCGTGGCGTTCGCGAAAGGCGCAGCGTGGGCGGCGGACGTGCCGCTTATCGGCGTGAACCACCTGGAAGGCCACCTGTACGCCAATCGTATCGGGTGTCCCGATTTCACCCCACCTGCCGTGGTGTCGCTCGTGTCGGGTGGCAACACCATGCTCGTCCACATGAAGGGCTGGGGCGACTACGAAACGCTCGGCACCACCATCGACGACGCGGTGGGCGAGGCGTTCGACAAGGTCGCGAAGGCGCTCGGGCTGGGATACCCCGGCGGGCCTGTGATCTCGCGCTACGGTGCGAAGGGCGACCCGTGTGCCATCGCCTTCCCGCGCGCGATGATGCACTCGGGCGATTTGCGCTTCTCGCTTTCGGGATTGAAGACGGCGGTCGTCACCTATATCAACGGCGAGCGGGAGGCTGGGCGCGAGCTCAACGTGCCCGATATCTGTGCGAGCTTCGAGGCGGCGGTGGTCGACGTGCAGGTGGCGAAGGCGAAGCGTGCTCTCGAGATGACGGGCGCTCGCACGCTTTGCGTGGGCGGCGGCGTCGCGGCGAACCCCGTGCTCCGCGCATCGTACGAGAAGATGTGCTCGAAGGCGGGTGTGCGCCTGGTGCTGCCGCCCCTTTCGGCATGCGGCGACAATGCGGGGATGATCGCGCTCGTCGCGCTCGATCGCTTCAGGCAGAAGAAGTTCTTCTCGTTCGACTTCGACGCGAAAGCGCACGTCAACCTCGACGAGCCCTACTAGGGCGCGCGGTGCTGCTGCTGGAAACAAACGGGGCGCGGACGCTTGGTGCTGCCGCCGGGAACGGGGCGCGCGGTGCTGCTGCTGGGAACGAACGGGACAAGGCAAATCGTCTCCCGACAAGAATGTCTTTGTTCGTGACCTACTATTCCTTCGGATAAACGGCTCGCGCGACGAAGTACGACGCCGCGATGCAGCACATCGCGCAGCAGATGGTGACGGGGAACCCGAAGCAATCGTTCACGATTCCCCAGATCACGCAGGCTCCCCCGATGCCGACGTCGATTGCAAGCTGGAAAAGCGCGTTGGCGGCTCCCCATCGCTCGGGCGGTGTGTTCTTCACCGCCACCGACTGGTTGAGCGGCAGCGCGATGCCGGTGCAGAAGCCGTACACGATTCCCGACAGGTTGAACACCGCATCGCACACGGGTGTGTCGTCGAGAACCGTCCCGCAGGCGACGAGCATGGCAAACGCGACGAGGCCGCACGCCAGTGCGACGGGCAGGATCTTGATGGGCGCGAAGCGGTCCATGAAGGCGCCCGATTTTAGGCGCACGAGAATCATGCTCACGGCTGACAGGGTGTAGAACAGCCCCGCGTTCCCCACGCCGAGCGAGGCGCCGTACAGGCCGACGAAGAAGATCGCGAACCCGAGCGCCGGGGAGAGCACGATCATGGGCAGCGTGCCTGGGAGGGCGTGTTTCTCGAAGATGCGGGAGGCGATGCTTTCGCGCTTCGGCCGCCCTTCCATCCTGGACTGCGCGGTTGACGTGGTCGTTTCAGCCGCCTCGGCTGCTCCCGTTCGTGCGGCCTCGCTTCCCCCCTCTTCGAGCCTGCGCCGGTAGACCGCTTCCTTGGGCAGCATCTCGGGGTGCTTCTCGTAGCGGCAGAGAAAAATCATCGAAAGCCCGACCACGGCGATTGCGGTCACGCCGACAAAGAGGTTCTCAGGTGGGTCGGTCGACACGAGGGCGAGAGCGAGGGCGGGTCCAACCGACATGGAAAGCGCCTGGCCAAGTCCGTAGTAGCCGATTCCTTCCCCCATGCGCGACGCAGGAAGCGCATCGGCTGCGGCGGTCGCCGACGCGGTGGTCACTGCCGAGAAGCCGGCTCCTTGCAGGATGCGGAACACCACGAAGGGCGCGACGTCGTGGGTGAACAGGGGGCCGACGGTCCCGACGATGAGCACGGCGAACCCGAAAAGCATCACGATGCGGCGCCCGCGCCCGTCGATCAGCGGTCCCGAGAGCAGGCGCACGACGGCCGCCGCTCCCGAAAACACGGCTGCCAAAACGCCAGCGTACGCGGCGGTTCCGCCATAGAGGGCAACATAGACCGACGTGCTTGAGTTGAGCCCTTGGCCCGCCATGAAGCAGCACAACGTTGAGGCGACAACCAAGACGAAGGTGGTCGACCATAGCTGCTCGCGTGGGCTTCCTCCGCGCGAATCGTCGTTTTTCGAGGCTCGTTTTCCCATGTGTCCATCATAGCGATTTCTCGGGACCTGTATAGATGGTGCGAAAGATTCGCAAGCTGAGCGATGATGCACAAGGGACAATACTGGGAGGAATCTAATGATAAGTGGTGAAAACGATGCCCCCATCCCGTGCAAAAATGGACGATTTTTGGAGAAAGCATGCGTTAACAATAATTTTACGATTACACGTAAAATCTGGTGATGCTGGTGCATTTTCGTCCCAGTCGCAACTTTGTGCGGTAACTGTGTAGTGTGACCTTAGATACCTTGTTGCATAAGGGAAAAAAGTGTATCAAATGAGCAAGTCAAAACACCGCCTCGAAACGAGAAGGGAGACCTCATGGCATCCCAGAGTAAGAAGCCGAAGAACAAGGATGCACAGCTCGTCGATTTGTTCCATCATTGTGCGCACGTCGCTGTCCATCGCGGAAACCGATCCGGTGGGCGCTCCGGCACCCTGTCGGCGTTGTTGAAAACCGGTCCGGTGAGCCAACGTGAGCTTGCGGAGGTCATGAACGTCCGCGCTGCGACGCTCTCCGAGCAGATCGCTCGCCTTGATCGCGCAGGTCTTGTGGAACGCACCCCGAGCGAGAAGGACCGTCGCTCGGTAATCGTCTCGCTTTCCGAGGAGGGCAAGAAGGAGGCCCGTCGCTGCTCCCGCGAGCGCACGAAGTACAACGAGCAGCTGTTCTCGGTTCTCTCCGACGACGACAAGGCCGAGCTCATCAGCCTGCTCGAGAAGCTCTCCGACCACTGGAGCGAGAGCAATCTCGATGGCGGCAAATAGAAGTCAAGTTGCGCGAGCTGTCCGGTTCGCACCGTCCTCTGCGGGCGGTGCCGCTCGGACAGCCCGCTCAGCCTAAAAGGCGCTGCTTTCAGCGGAGCTTTGCATGGGCATCGCGCACCAGCGCTTACGAAACGAGGACCCCGCATTGAACTGCGGGGTCCTCGTCGTTACGCCTCGCATCACGCTGCGGGGTCCTCGTCGTTACGCCTCGCATCACGCTGCGGGGTCCTCGTCGTCACTCGGGCTTTTTCGCTACATGCACCGCGGCGATGCCGCCGGTGTAGTTCTTCCAGGTGACGTCGACAAACCCCGCCTCGCGCATCATCTTCGCGAGGCCCTCTTGGTTCGGGAACGCCTTGATGGACTTCGACAGGTACACAAACCCTGCCTTGTCCCCGGTGATAAGGCCGCCCCAGAAGGGGATCAGGTGCTTCAGGTAGAAGTTGTACAGCGCGCGCCACACCGCGTTCGGCGGCGTGGAGAACTCCAGGCACACCAGATGCCCGCCCGGCTTCAGCACGCGGAACATCTCGGAGAGCGCGCGCGGGCGGTCGGGCATGTTGCGGATGCCGTATGCCATGGTGAGAGCGTCGTAGCTCGCGTCCGCGTAGGGGATGTCCTGCGCGTCGACCACCTCGAAATCGACGGGCACGCCGCATGCGGCCCCGTCGGCGTAGTGCGCTCGTGCCACGTCGAGCATCTCGTTTACCAGGTCGGTGCACTGGATATGGCGCGGATGCTTCGCGCGCGCCACCGTGAAGGTGACGTCCCCGGTGCCTCCCGCGATGTCGAGCACGTCGTCGGTCGGCTCGATGGGGGCCTGCCTCATCATTCCCGCAAGCCATGACTTGTAGGCGCCAAAGCTCGATACGGCGTTGAACCGCTCGTATTTCTTGGCGATTGACGAGAAGATGTCCTTCACGCGTTCGGAAGATATCTCGGCGGGCGCTTCCTTGCCCGTTGCGGTGTCGATGCTCATGGTGGTCGTGCTCCTGATGTGACGCTTTCGCTTGTCTGCGGGACGCTTCAGTATACGCCAAATCGCCCGCCTTCTCCCCGTCGCCGATTGCCAAGGTGTGGATTCGGGGGATGTGCGAACCCAGTGTTATCATATCGTGACTAATGAAACCAAGGGCGAGTGAGGCTCAAGCTATGTTGTTGTGCGCACAATATGTTCTGCCCGTCACCTCCGACCCCATCGTCGGGGGCGCCGTTCTCGTTCGAGACGGACGAATTCGGGACATCGGCAAAACCGAGATGCTCAGGCTGCGCTATCCGGACGAAGAGGTGCTCGACTACGGAACGGCCGCCATCATGCCCGGCCTGGTCGACCTCCACACTCATATGGAGAACTCGATCATGCGGGGCATCGTGCACGACGTACCTTACATTACCTGGCTCGCTTCCGTCGCCGCCCTCTCCGCGAAGATGGAAGTGTCCGACTGGTACGACTCCGCCATCTTGGGCGGCCTGGACGCGCTTGCATCCGGCATCACCTGCGTGGCGGACATCACCACTACGGGTGCTGCCTGCACGGCGGCCCAGAAGCTCGGCCTTCGCGGTGTGGTCTATCGCGAGGTGGGCGTCATGGACAAGCGCCGCATCGACTACGCCATGCGCGCCGCCGAAAACGACATCATGCATTGGTCCCAGGAAGTGGACCCCGACCGCATCTCGATCGGCATCGCGCCCGCTCCCATCTACATGTGCCACCCCGCCGTGTTCGGCAGGGTCTCCGAGCTCGCCACGCGCGACGACCTGCCCGTGGCCATGCACCTTGCCGGCAGTCGTGAGGAGTACTACTTCGTGAAGCGCGGCTCCTCGTCGTTCTCCGTGCACGGCGAGTCGGTCCGTCGCGGCTTCATCGAGATTCCGCCTTGGCTCCCGACGGGCGTTTCCCCTGTTCGTTATGCGCTGAACTGGGGCGCCTTCGAGTCTCCCAACGTACTCGCCGTCCACTGCGTGCACACCGACGAGGAAGACGTGAAGAAGCTCAAGGAGTACAACGTGGCCATCGCCGTGTGCCCGCGCTGCAACGCGCAGCTCGGCATGGGCGTGGCGCCCGTTGACGAGTTCATGCGTGCCGGCCTGCGCGTTGGCATCGGCACCGACTCTCCCGCCGCCACCGACTCGACCGACATGCTCTCCGAGATGCGCCTCGGAATGCTCCTCCAGCGCGCTGTCAACGTGGGGCGCTTCCTCGATTCCGAGTCGATGCTCGAGATGGCGACCATCGGCGGCGCCCGTGCGCTCAAGCTCGACGACGAGATCGGCTCGCTCGAAATCGGCAAGCGCGCTGACATCATCGCGGTCGATCTTTCGAGCTCGCAGCAGTCGCCTTCGACAAACCCCGTCTCGGCAATGGTGAACACCTGCACCTCCGCCGACGTCATCATGACGATGGTCGACGGCAAGACGCTCTACGAGCGGGATAAATGGCACATCGACGTGGAGGTTGCCAAGCACATTGCCCGCGTCATCGAGATCCGTGGAAAGCTGAGGCTGTAACCCATGGCCAAGAAATCCGGCAACAAGCAGCAGAAGCTGACGGCGCAGCAGAAAAGCGACCGCATCAAGGCGGCGAAGGAACGTGAGGCGCGCGCGCAAGCGCAACGGGAGCGTTCGGCTAAGATGAAGAAGATCTTCACCGTGGTCGTGTGTGTGATTCTAGTTCTGGCGCTCGGCATTCCCACGATCGCGCTGTCCGTGCTCACGGCGTAACGGTGGCAGTCGGACGGTCTTGCGGCGAGCCGCGGGGCTGCCCGGCTGTTTTTTCGTTTGAGGGGAACGTGCGGAAATCGTGACGTGGCGTGCGGTGTGCTACCATAGACCGCCGCTGTGCCCGATAATGGTTCGGTACGCGTGGCAACCCTTTCCGGTTTGTTCCTCCGAAGGAGTTTATTTTGTTTGGCATAGGTGGATTTGAGCTTTTCCTCATTCTGCTGTTCGGTTTCCTTATCTTCGGTCCCGACAAGCTTCCCGCCATGGCGAAGACGCTTGGCAAGGCCATCGCGAAGTTCCGCAGCGCCCAAGATGAGATGAACAAGGTCATCAAGGAAGAGAAGATCTTCGACCCCGACGCGGAAGACCCGTTCAAGAACCCGCTCGACGCGCTCGAGAAGATGGGCAACGCCGCAGAGTCGGGTGCGAAAAACGTGAAGAAGGCCGCAACGTCTACAGTGAACGCCGCGAAGAGCGCGAAGCAGGAGAGCTTCTCCGAGCGCAAAGCGCGCTACGACCGCGAGCGTGCTGCTCGCAAGGAGGCTGAGAAGGCCGAGGCCGAAAAGCAGGCGGCTGCCGATGCGGTCGCTGCGACCGCGGCACGCGCCGAGGCGAGCAAAGCCGACGCGAAGCCGACCGCTGACGAGCTCTACGGCAACGCCAACGCATCTGAGAGCAAGGAAGCGAAGGCGGCTGCCGCCGACGCGCTTGCAAGCGAAGAGAAGGGGGAGTAAGCGATGCCTATCGGTCCTGCCCGAATGCCCCTTTTCGACCATCTGGGCGAGCTGCGCATGCGCCTTGTCCGTATCGTGGTCGTGCTGCTCATCGCCGTCTGCGTGTTCTATATGGCAACGCCGACGCTTTCGGTCATCCTGTTCGCGCCTATCTCGGAGTTCCTCCCCGAGGGATTCCAGCAAGGCATGTACACGACGCCCTTCGACGCGTTCGCAACGCGTTTCAAGCTGTCCTTCTGGGCATCGGTCGTCTCGTGCTCGCCTGTCATCCTCTGGCAGATCCTCGCGTTCTTCCTGCCGGCGCTCAAGCCTAAGGAGCGCAAGTGGTTCATCCCGACGTTCGCGATTGCGGTGTTCCTGTTCATCTTCGGCACGCTGTTCTGCTACTTCATCATCTTGGACCCGGCGTTCCAGTGGCTCACCGACCAGGCGTACGGCATGAGCGCGCAAGTGCTTCCGCAGGCATCATCCTACCTTGACATCATCATCAAGTTCGAAATCGGCTTCGGTTTCGCCTTTGAGCTGCCGGTCGTCGTGTTCTACCTGGTCATCTTCGACATCATTCCCTACAAGAAGATGCGCGGGCAGTGGCGCACCATCTACGTCGTGCTCATGGTGCTCTGCGCGATGATCACTCCGGACGCAAGCCCTATCACGATGCTGCTCATGTTCGCTGCGCTCATCGTGCTCTACGAGGTGTCGCTTCTGCTGGCGCGCATCGTGCTTTCGAAGCGCATCAAGATGCAGAATGCCGAGCTTGCCGCGGAGGAAGCGGAGGACTAGCTCGCTTCGCTTTGTTGATTCGGTTAAGGCCACTCGTCTAGGGTGGCCTTACGTGTATATCTGCGTTCTACTACCATAGAAGGCGGATGGACGGCGCGTCTGGGAAGACGCCTTTCGCGATGGGGGTTTCATGCACGAACTGGGAATCATGACGGGCGTCATCGAGGCTGCCGAGAAAGCTGCGCGCGATTCGGGCGCGACCCGTCTTCTGAAGGTTAACCTGTCGATCGGCGAGATGACTGAGGCGATCGAGGATGCGCTCGTGTTCGCATGGGAGGCCCTCACCGAGGACGACCCGTATGCGAAGGGCGCCGAGCTTGCCATTAACATGATCAAGCCGAAGAGTCGCTGCCTCGAATGCGGCGCCGTCTTCGAGCACGATAGGTTCCATATGTTCTGCCCGGAATGCGATGGGTTCGCAACCGAGCTTCTGTGCGGGCGGGAGCTGCAAATCGACTCGATCGAAGTCGACCTGCCCGACGATGAGGAAGGGGATTCCCATGAAGATTGATATGAAGCAGCCTATTCTCGATAAGAACGACGCCATTGCGCGCGAGCTGCGCGAACGGTTCGCCGAGCACCACGTGTACGTGGTTGACCTTTTGGCGAGCCCGGGGTCGGGCAAGACCTCGACCATCTTGGCCACGATTGACGCCCTGCGCGATGAGTTCAACATCGCTGTCATCGAAGGCGATATCGCGAGCAGCGTCGACGCCGAGAAGATCAAGGCGCAGGGGATTGCCGCCGTGCAGATCAACACTGGTGGGGCGTGCCATCTGGAAAGCGCCATGATCAAGCGCGCCATCGACGTGCTCGACCTTGAGCGCCTCGACCTGATTATCGTGGAGAACGTGGGCAACCTCGTGTGCCCGACGGACTTCGATTTGGGCGAGAACGCCAAGGTCATGATCTTGTCGGTGCCGGAAGGCGACGACAAACCGCTCAAGTATCCAGGCGTCTTCCAGGTTTCTGAGGCAGTCATCTTGAACAAGGTTGACACGATGCCGGTGTTCAACTTCAACCAGGAGGCTTTCGAGGAAAGCGTGAACCAGCTGAACCCGCAGGCTCCTATCTTCCCTCTCTCCGCGACGACGGGCGAAGGCCTGGAGGCGTGGACGAGCTGGCTCGCTGAGCGCATCCGCAAGGCGTAATTCGACCTGCGAGTGGGCAACCCGCGAGGTTGAGGCCGCGGCTGCAGTTCAACCTGCGGGTGGCCAGCCTGCAAGGTTGTGGTCGTAGTTCAACCTGCGAGATTACGGCCGCGGCCAGGGGTCCCGTGCTCAGACAGTCCTCGCTGCGCTGCGGAACTGCGCGCGAGACTCCTGCCCGCGGCCTTTCGAGTCGAAGGTGGAGTTCAACCTACGAGGCTTGAGGTTGCAACGCGTCTGAAACAATGGACTGGCATACTTAGTCGCATCACGCGGATTGTTGCGCAAGGAGGCTCTATGAAAGCTGGGGACAAGTATCAGGCATGCGTCGACGCGCTCGCGGCGTACGCGAAGGGCGTCGGCTTCTCGCAAGTCGTCATCGGTCTTTCGGGCGGCATCGACTCGTCGGTGACGGCGGTCATGGCTGTCGACGCGTTCGGCGCCAAGAACGTGCACGGCGTGCTTCTTCCCGGTCCCTACTCGACTGGTCATTCCATCGATGATGCCCTCACCTTGGCGGAAAACCTCGGCATCGAGAGCCATACGGTGTCGATTTGCGAGCCGTTTGAGGCATTCGAGCAGGTCATTCGCAAGTCCTACAAGGAAAAGCTCGAGGGTTTGGCTTCCGAGAACACGCAGGCACGCTGCCGCATGGTAATTCTCATGGCCCTTTCGAATGCGAATCGCTGGATGCTCGTGAACACTGGCAACAAGTCCGAGGCGGCGATGGGCTACTCCACGCTCTACGGCGATACGGCGGGCGCGTTTGCCCCGCTCGGCGGCTTGTACAAGACCGATGTGTACGAGGTGGGCCGTTGGCGCAACGAGCAGGCGCGCGCGGCGGGTGACGTCGAGCCCATTCCCGAGAACGTGTTCGTGAAGCCACCGAGCGCCGAGCTCGCTCCCGGACAGAAGGATGAGGCCTCCATGGGCATCGACTACGAGACGCTCGACAAGCTGCTGATTGCCGTGCAAGAACAGGGGCAGTCGGTCGAGGACGCGTGCGATGCGCTGGGCTTCGACATCATGCGGGCGACAGGCCTTCTCGCGCGAGTGGACTCCTACGCGTTCAAGCGCGCTCAGGAACCTCCCTTCCCCGACGTGAAGTTCTACGGGTAAGGCTATCTTTCCGTGAGCAAGAAGGCCATGTAGAGCGGCAGGGTTAGAATCGCGCCTGTGCGGCCGATGTTCAAGTCTGCGAGTTTTATCGCTGAATCGACACGGTATTTTTCCGGGTGCTTGAGCACGGTTTTTACGCTTTTCGCATTGCCGTCTCGCGCTTTTACCTCAACGGGTACGCATTTGCCTCGATAGCGAATCACGAAGTCGAGTTCGAGCCCCGAGTCCTTCTTAAAGTAATAAAGGCGCCTGTCCATTTTTGAGAAGATATCGGCAACGAGGTTCTCGAAAATGGCACCTTTGTACCCGAATAAGTTTCCATTGAGGATATCGAATTGAGTCCCGTCTTCCAACATGCTCACGAACAGCCCAGTATCCGCCATGTAGATCTTGAACTGATCTTCAACCGAGTTTCCGTCAAGAGGTAGTTCGGTGATAGACAGGTTATTGCAGCGAACAGTTATCCCTGCGTCTTCGATCCATTGGAGGCTGCCCGCAAAGCGCGCAGCGGTTGACCCTTTTTTTATGGTCGAGTATTGAAATTTCTTGTTCTCGCGCGCGAGCTGGCGGGGAATGGATTGAAAACACTGCTTGATAAGGGGTTTGTCGGCAACAGAAGCGTATTTCACCATATCGTCTTCGTAGGCGCGTACGATATCGCGCTGAATGTGTAACACCTTTGCCATATCGCGATTGTCTACGAAGGACTGCACTGCATCGGGCATTCCTCCCACCACGGCGTATTCTAAAATCAAGGATCTCATTCGAGAGTGAAGAGCTGTCGGAACAGGCGTTTCCGATTCAAGGCATTCGCGCAACATGTCTACAATCGGCTCGACTATGCCATTTGCCCACAAGAACTCTTCGAAATCGAGCGGATACATGTCGATGACGGTTTCGTAGCCGACGGGGATTGATGCTGGCTCATCTCCGTATCCGGCAACGCCGAGCAGCGATCCCGTGCCTATGACGTCGTAGCGACCGTCGATACTAAAAAACTTAAGCGCTGTTCGAGCTTGGGGACATTCTTGTATTTCGTCGAGAATGAGTACCGTGCTTCCTGGGACGAAATGTACGGAGGGGCCAAGATAGGCTGATGCCATCATGATGATTCGGTCGACATCCAGGGCATCTGCGAAGATGTCTTTTGCCCCAGGGTTCTCGAAGAAGTTAACGTAGACAACGTTGTCGTAGTTTTCCGCGGCGAAGGTGCGCGCTGCGAAGGTTTTCCCGCATTGCCTGCAGCCCTTGAGAACAACAGGCTTTCGATTGGCGTCCGCCTTCCAGGCGACAAGTTGGTCTATGACTTTTCTTTTAAGCACATTGGCCTTCTCTAAACTGAGAATCAACTTTTTCAAGCGATTTTTTAGAGAAGTATAAACTTTTTCAAGCGACTTTTTAGTGAAAAAAGCAACTTTTCCAAGCGACTTTTAATGGATTGAGCAGCTTTTCCAAGCGACTTTAGATCATGTGCTGTATCAGTTGAGCTTGAAGTGAGCTAAAAAAGCTTCGTGATCCCTGAGGCGTCTTCGCGATTTTCGGCAGGCCCTCCCCCCTTCCTCCCTTCCCCGACGTGAAGTTCTACGGGTAACTTCACGTGCGCTCCTTTGCGCGTGATAAAATAGCTGCTTGCCCGCATAGCGTCCGACGACGCGCGGGTAACGTGAATTCGGCATAAGGGCACCATTCGCCCGACCTGCCACGATGCAAAGGAACACATGATGTCAAAGGGAACCTATTCGTTCACCACACCGATTTATTACGTGAATGCCGCACCTCATCTGGGCACGGCGTACACCACCGTCGCAGCCGACACCGTCGCGCGCTACCAGCGCATGAATGGCTACGACGTGGCGTTCGTCACCGGCATGGACGAGCATGGCCAGAAGGTCGCCGACACGGCCGCCTCGAAGGGCATGACCCCGCAGGAATGGTGCGACTCCATGGAGCCGGCTTTCCGCGACGTGTGGGATCTTCTCGACATCACCTACACCGATTTCGTGCGCACGACCGAGCCGCGCCATGCCCGCACCGTGCAGAAGTTCTGGCAGGACCTCTACGACAAGGGCTATTGCTATAAGGGCAGCTACGAAGGTTGGTATTGCGTGCACGAGGAAACCTACTACGCCGAGTCCGACCTCGAGAAGAACGAGGAAGGCGAGTTCATCTGCCCCGACTGCAAGCGCCCGGTGCAGAAGGCCGGCGGCGAGGAGAACTGGTTCTTCAAGCTGTCCGAGTTCCAGGAGCCGCTGCTCAAGTTCTACGACGAGCATCCCGACTTCATCCGCCCGGAAACCCGTCGCAATGAAATCGTCTCGTTCGTGAAGAGCGGCCTGAAAGACCTCTCCATCAGCCGTTCCACGTTCGACTGGGGCGTGCCCATGCCGTTTGACGAGGGACATGTTGCCTACGTGTGGGCCGACGCGCTGCTCGCGTACCTCACCGGCATCGGTTACGGCGACGAGGGCCGCGAAGGCGAGTTCGAAGCCCGCTGGCCCATGCAGTACCACTTCGTCGGCAAGGACATCACGCGCTTTCATTGCGTGATCTGGCCGGCTATGCTCATGGCGGCGGGGCTGCCCGTCACGCACACCGTGTTCGGCCACGGCTTCCTGCTCACCAAGGGCGAGAAGATGTCGAAGTCGAAGGGTAACGGCATGAAGCCCGCCGACCTCGTGAAGATCTTCGGCGTGGACGCGTACCGCTACTACTTCATGAGCGACGTGCAGTTTGGCCATGACGGCAACATCTCGATGGAGCGCATGGTGCAGGTGTACAACGCCGATTTGGCGAACACCTGGGGAAACCTGTGCAGCCGCGTTTTCAATATGACGAAGAAATACTTCGATGGTAAGGTGCCTGAAGTTCCCGCCGACGCCGCTGCGCGTGTGGCGAACCCGATGCTGCCCATCGCCGAGGGGCTTTACGCGAAGTACGACGCGTGCCTGGGGCAGGTCGACTTCACCGGTGCCGCCGCCGCGGTGCAGGAGCTTGCGGGCCGCGTGAACCTCTACGTGGAGGAAAGCGCCCCGTGGAACCTGGCGAAGAAGGAGGAGACGGCGGGCGACCTGGCTGCTGTCATCTACAACTCGCTCGAGGCGATCCGCATCATCGCGCTCTACATGGCGCCGTTCATGCCGAACACGTCGGCCGAGGTCTTCTCCCGTCTTGGGCTGGGCGAAATCGCTGCCTGCACCGACATCGAAGCGGCCACCAAGTGGGGCCAGCTGCCTGCCGGCAACGCCGTCACCGTGGGTGACCCGCTGTTCCCGCGCCTGAACATGGACGAGATCGACCTCGACGCGGAATAACGCATCGGGTTTGCAATTTTGGAGATGAGCGACATGGGCATGACCGCACCTGAAACGTCGACGCGCGAGGCGGCTGGCGCGCAAGCGGACGTCGAGCCGACCGCGACGGACGAGCCGACCGAGCCTGAGTTCTTCGACAGCCTGTTCCGCAAGCGGAAGAAGAACGGGGAATGGAAGATCGTGGAAACGCCTGACCTGGGCGTTTTGGCGGTCGATGCCCATTGTCATCTGCAGTATCAGAAAAACCCCGGGCTCGCGCTCGCCCGTGCGGGCCTGCATGGGGTTGGCTTCATGTGCACGGTGGTCGACGTCTACGAGGACGGCACGACCACCTATGACAGCCTCTCGAAGTGGAACCACGAGGCCGCGCTTTCCATGCAGCGGCTTTTCTCCCGCTGTTGAGGCCAGCCGTCTCCGCGCGTGCCGCGGATGCGCATTGCAGCTGGTCTTCACCCGCATAACGCGAAGTACTGGGGCCCCGAAACCGAGGAGCGCCTGCGCGCGATGCTTCATGACAAGCGCACGTCGTGCTTGGGCGAGATCGGGCTGGACTATCACTACGACCTCTCGCCCCGCGAGGACCAGGAGCGTGCATTCCGCGCGCAGGTTCGCATCGCGAAAGAGGCGGGGTTGCCCGTAATGCTGCACATTCGGGAGGCGCACGATGACGCGCTCGCCATCATGCGCGACGAGGGATGGCCCGAGGCGGGTTGCATCCTGCATTGCTTCACGAACGATTGGGGCACGCTAGAGCCGTGGATTGAGGCTGGCTGCTCGGTCACGTTCGGCGGCGCGCTCACCTTCAACAACGGCGACGCTATCCGCGATGCTGCAGCGCGCGTGCCGGAGATGCAGCTCATGGTGGAGACCGACTCCCCGTATATGGCGCCGAAGCCGTTGCGCGGCGAGGTGTGCGAACCCGCCATGGTGGTGTTTACCGAGAGCGCGCTCGCGGATGTGCGCGGTGCGGAGGGGGAGGAGCGCTTGGCCTTGTTCCGTCGTGTGCTCACGAACGCCGAGAGCATGCTGAACCGTCCGCCTACCGCATGGCAGCTGGGGAAATAGCCCGCTGCGCCGCGCGGCCATAGTACAATGTGCACAGATATCGCTGCGCTCGGGAGGGGAATTTTGAATCGTCTTATCATCGTCGGATCGCCGCGCACGAACGGGAGAAGCGCGCACCTGGCCAATATGCTGTTCGAGACTTGCATTGAGGAATGCCCCGATGACGAGCTTGCGCTTGCACCGGTTTCCACGCTTGACGTGGGAGGGTGCACAGGTTGCGATGCATGCCGCGACAACATCGCGAAGCTTGCCGAGCTCGGCGAGGAGGCCCTCGACGACGATTTTGCCCCGTGCGTCATCGACGACGACATGCAGGAAATCTATGAGCTCATCGATTCGGCAGATGAGATCACTGTGGTGAGCCCTGTGTATTTCGCGGGCCCGCCGTCGCAGTTGAAGGCGCTGCTGGATCGTTTGCAGCCTTACTATTGGACGAATGCGCGCGTCGAGGAAAAGCGCCCTGCCGTGCTTCATGTGGTGGGCGAGGGCGGCGATCCGCATGGGTTTTCCGCGCTTGTGTCCATCGTCCGCTCGGCGCTCGCTGTTGCGGGGTTCCGTCTGGAAACCGTATTCGACTGGGTGGGGAAGATCGACGAGAACGGCGAGATTACGGCCGATGCTGAGGTTCGCTCGATCGAGGACCTCTTCGCAGCTGCTGACTCTGCTATGGCGCCCGCGCAGGGTGCGAAAGGCGACGGGGCTGCGATTATAGCGTTCCCCCAGATGGAAGAGCCTTCGAGTTTGAGCGAAGAGGATTCGCCCGAACCTGGATCGTCGCGCGGCCCGCGTGGAGGTGCACGCACGAGGCTTTCGCTCGACGATGCGGGTGGTACGAAAGCGCCCCATGCGAAGAGCGCGTCGCGTCAGGGCGGCGGCAAGAAGCCTGCGGGCGCGTACGACAAGCCGAAGGGGTCGCATGCAGGCGGCGGCTCGCGCAAATCCGGCGGCGCTCAGGGCAAAAGAGGCGGCCAGCAGGGCGGCGCGCGAGCGAAGGGCGCCGCAAAGAAAGGTAACTCGAAGAAGGGCAACAGCCGTGGCTAATATGCTCTCCCCCTTGGCAACTCCTGCGGCAACGCGCGATGTCCTGGAGGAGCATGGTCTTTCGACGAAGCATGCGCTCGGCCAGAACTTCCTGGTTAACGATGCAATTCTGCAGAAGATCGTCGAGCTTGCGCAGCTTGACGCCTCCGATGACGTGCTTGAAGTGGGTCCTGGAATTGGGACGCTCACTATTGCGCTGTTGAAATGCGCGGGCCGCGTGGTGTCGGTCGAGCGCGACGCCGATTTGCCCGCGGTGCTTGAGGACACGCTCGAGCCGTGGGCTGATCGCTTCGCCCTCATCTCGAAAGACGCGCTCGAATTGACCGAGGAAGAAGTGCATCTTGCGTTGGCGAAGTGTGCTGTTTCGAACGAGAGCGAGGGGCGTGCTTCGCGCGCAGTTCCGCACGACGCGAACAGTCCAGTGGACTGTTCGCCAAAGCAGGACTGTTTGAGCACGAAGTATGCCCCTCGCCCTCTTGGGTCTGGGAATGGTACTCGCCGCTCTTTCCCCAACAAGTTTGTGGCCAACCTGCCCTATGCGGTGGCAGCGACGCTCGTGCTCGACTTCTTCCAGAAATTTTCCCAGCTCGAGAGCGCGACGGTGATGATCCAAAAGGAAGTGGCCGACCGCATGTGCGCCGAGCCGGGCTCGAAGAACTATGGTGCCTACACGGTGAAGCTGCGCCTGTACGCCGAGCCTGCGGGCCGATTCCTGGTGAGCCCCAACAATTTCTTCCCGCCGCCGCATGTCGACTCATCGGTTTTGCGCCTTGATCGCAGGCCCGTGTTCGACGCCGATGGCGAACCGCTCGATGACGCGCTTCTCAAGGCGACGTGTGCTATGGCCGACGCCGCTTTCGCGAGTCGCCGCAAGACCATTTCCAATTCGTTCAAGACGTATTTTGCGAGCAGGGGAAATGCCGGCAAGGCTTTCATCGGGTGCATTCCCGACTTGCTCGATGAGTGCGGAATTGATGCGAAACGACGCGGTGAGACGCTCTCACTTGACGAGTTCATTGCGTTGGGAAAAGCATATTTACGAAGGGAATCTAACCCATTATAGCGGTTTTTGTGCCGTTTATCGCGAGATTTCGCATGAAAATTGACGTCCGTGATACAATGCGCAATCGAGATAACTATATATGCGGGAGAAAGAGCCAGCATGGATTTAGCACAGCAAGCAAAAATCGTCGACTCCATTCATGACACGCTGCATGATTTCGTGGGTCAACGCCTGAAGGTGCGCGCGAATATGGGGCGCTCCAAGATCGTTGAAAGCGAAGGCGTTCTCACCCAGGTTCATCCGCAGCTGTTCATCATGGAAGTCGATCGCAAGCGCGGTCGCACGGCGCGTCAGTCTTACCAGTATGTCGATGTCCTGACGGGCATGGTCGAGCTGTCCCAGAACGGCGAGCCGCTGTTCGAGCCGTTCGAGATCGAAAACCCTAACGCTATTCCCGAGAAGACCGAAGTCGTCCTCGAGGAAAAAGTTCTCTCCTAAACCCAGCCGCATGGTACAAGGAGGTATGCCCCGACTCGTTCGGGGCATACTTTTTTTGGGGCGATGGTTGCTGCCTGCTTGCCCTTCGGTTGCGGTATTGTGTGGACGATTTGAGCATCTCGGGATTTGATTTGACAATCTGTGCAACATCCGTCATTATTTATCGACGCGCCAAGAGCGCAAAACCCGTGGGGATGTAGCTCAGCTGGGAGAGCATCACGTTCGCAACGTGGGGGCCGAGGGTTCGAATCCCTTCATCTCCACCATGGGAACTTAGGCAGGTCGGAAGCAATTTCGGCCTGCTTTTTTTCTTGCCCCATCTGAGACCAAGCGGCCTACAGGACAGGACGCGCATCCTCTAGTGCGGCCTTGCATTCCAATTGCCCTGCCATCGGAAAACCGACTCTTCACAGGCTTCTCTTCCCTCTGTACGCATTATGCGACGCGTGAAGTTTTTGGCGGGAGCGTTCTCCAATCGTGAAATGCCGCTCGTGATACTGCCGCTTAGTGCGGCGAGATGCGACAGGTCCTCCCTTCTTTGCTGAAAACTCCGCCTCTATGTTAAACCACCGTTGACACGTCGGCGAGCTGCCTGGTCCAGTAGACCAT
>OLNW01000238.1_pt1 | contig 70795 bp, 46 predicted proteins | sample 1672121 | NCBI WGS metagenome assembly OLNW01 (sample SAMEA3136648, study PRJEB25190) | human gut metagenome
ATGGTCTACTGGACCAGGCAGCTCGCCGACGTGTCAACGGTGGTTTAACATAGAGTTACCTCTTGGGCTTAATTTGCTCTTCGGGACAAAGGCGGAGCGCTCGCGAGCAAAGCCGATGAGCAGAATCCAGAGGGTGAATCGGATATTCGAGCGCCCCGCGCACCGCTAAGAAAGCACTCGCGAAGCCTTAAAGTTTCCCGTCGCGCATCGCCTTCAGCTTGGCGAGGGTATCGGCGGGAATGCGATCGCCGAGCGTTCGCTTCTCGGCCACCTTCGGCGACTCGTCGAGGCGCGCCTGATCGTAGTATTCCCCCACTTCATAACTGAAGCCGTTCGCACTCATGCGGTCGACGCCGCCTCCGAAGACGGTGTCTTGGATAGTGGCATCGCTTGTGACCACGAGCGTTTCGACCATGCGCTCGCGGGCGTCGTGAGCGAGCTTCTCGATCACCTTGTCGGCGGACTGGCCAGCTGGGCTGAACATGATGCGCACGCCACCGATGGTTTGCGTTTCTCCTGTTGAGAACTCGTTTTTCGCACCGTCGAACACGATGATGGCACGCCAATCGCGACCCGCGAAGTTCACGACGTCATTGATTAGCCGCTCGCGGGCGGTGTTGAACGCGTCGTCGGTGTAGTCGGGCCCGAACGCCGACGTTTTGTAGCGCTCACCCGAGCGAAGCACATTGTACCCATCGACGATGAGCAGCTTGTTTCGTTTCCTTGCCATTTTCGAATGCGCGACCTATTGCTGCTGACGAAGCCACTCGTACATGAAGACAGTGGACGCCTGCGCCACGTTGAGCGAGGACACCTTCCCCATCTGGGGAAGCTTCACCGCGAAGTCGCAGTTTTCGAGCACGAGGCTCGACACGCCCTCGCCTTCCGAGCCCATGACGAGCGCAATCTTGCCCTTGAGGTTCGACTTCCACGCCACTTCTTGCGCATGCTCGCTCGCCGCGCAGACCCAGAAGCCCTCTTTTTTCAGGCGCTCGATCGTCTGGGAGAGGTTCGCGACCTGCGTCACGTTGATGTGGGAAATCGCGCCGGCCGAGCTTTTGTACGTCGCCGCCGTTACGTGCGCCGCGCGCTTGTTGGGGATGACGATGCCGGCAGCCCCAACCGACTCGGCGGAGCGGGCGATGGCGCCCAGGTTGCCCGCGTCGGTGATGTGGTCGAGGATGACGACGAGCGCCGAGCCGCCGTTTTCGGCAGCCTGCGCGTTCGCAGTTTCCACGATAGTCGTGACATTCACGTAGTTGAAGGGCTTGGTTTCCGCCATAACGCCCTGGTGACTGCCGCGTTCGGAGAGCTTCTCGAGACGCGCGCGCGGCACCGTTTCCACAGGCACGTTGCGCTTCTTCGCCTTGCGCAGCACGTCCTCAATGAGCGGATCGCGCTTCACATTGTCGGCAAGAAGAACGCGCTTACACGGAATCTCAGTGCGCAGCGCTTCGATGACGGGGCGTTTGCCCTCGATGAAATCAGCCATGGTGTTCGCTTTCGTGAGTGATTGACGCCGCACGAGGCGGCGAATTCGTCTAGCGAGCAAGTGTACCACGAACCGTCCAAGAGCATACGCCTTTTCGCCGCCGGATAAATTCGAGACAGATTCGCGGCAGTTTAGCCCTAAGACTCGCTTTCGCCATTTTCCCTCAGCCTGAAATAAAGATTCTCGCCAAGGGCACGCGTCGTCTTGAGCTTATACGCTTCATCGGCGGGCATGGGCTGAAGCCCCAACTCGCGTTGCAGCTTCAAGATAAGCAGAACCTTTTTCGTGGCAGTGGAACTGATACCTGTACACGAAACCGAAGCATGCCCCAACTGGACGCTCTTATCGTGCAAGTAAAGCAACTTATCGACGCTTATCTTGGAGAGTTCGAGTAGCTCATCAGTTGTCACCTCCTCTTCTGTCAGCAAGAATTTCAATAAAGTCATCTCTCGAATGAGGCGACAGAACTCGTCAAGCGTAGCTGAAGGATTCTTGAGCCGTAGAAGGAGGCCCTTGAATTCTTCATCGGCAGAGTCGATTCGCTCTTGCAACGTTGGTGAACCGCTCATATTCGACACCTTTCATCGAAAAAGGGGTTCTTGCACTCATCACCAAGAACCCCCTACGGAAATCACTCTGCGCCCATGCGGGTAACTATGCGCGCAGAACTTCCAAGCCCAAGCTTTCCGCCAGCTGAACGAGCTGATCTTCGAAATCGCCGTAAATCAGCGGAACATGGTTGCCGCAGTCCATTTGATACTTCCAGAACGTATGCACGTCTTTGACCTCGAAAAATACGCCCTCGGAGCAGTTGACCGAACCGTAACCCAAGCCGCCAACAATCGTACCCTTGGCAATGAGAATCTTCTTGCAAGTTGGATCGACGCGGCACATCGTGACAACTTGACCCTCATCAGCTGCAAAGTCGTAGCGAATCGTAGCCCCCCAACCACTATGGGTGAAAGGACCGATCGCATAAGGACGAACCGGCGCGTCGTAAGACGTCCACCGACGATTCGGAACCGAGTGGAAGGTCAAGACCAGATTGTCGACATTCTCGAGCTTCGCAAGCTGACGAGCCGTCTCCTCTTTGTCAAAGAACGGCATCTTTGGGAACGGAATGTGCTTGCCGTCTTTTTGACGCGGAATCGCATAGGTATTGCCCATGTACGACGGTCGACGACCGATAGATTGCAACATAACCATCGAGATAAGCGCAGCCAAGTCGTATTCGCAGGCAGAGGGAATACCTTCCTCGTTATTCAGCGCATGATTCAGGCACATCGTAACCTGCTGTTCGTTCATGCGCCGCGTCGAGCAAATGTCACCGCATGGGGCGGCATAGCAATTGCAGTCATTCGCCTCCATGAACTTATGGATGGCGTAACGCATCTCGACGGATTTTTTCACCGCTTCCTCGCTCATGCGCACTTCCTGCGCGTTATCGATGAGCTCGCGAGTCTGCCGCTCGATTTCCTTAGCGTCTTCCTCGGTAAAGTTGAGACCCTTACGACCCGGCGTGCAATGGTTGCCCATCGGATCGCCATAGCTCGTTTGGTCGAGAAGCTCGTGTGCGCTGATTGTACGCTGACGAGCCCCGAATACTTCGTCCATGGTCTTGTCAGGATCTATGATGCTGTCAGAAGAGCTAACCGACACGGACGAATTGTTGCGGATAGCGCACAGGATACGCGTGTTCTTCAAAGCCTTCTTGGCTCGCAGAACAACCATGTAATCCTCGGCTGCCTCCCAGGTCTCAAACGGAATGTACTCGATACCGCGCGCTCGATGCTGGGCGCAGGAGTTGGCGGTATAGCAGCATGCCTGCACCATTGCCCACGGCTTGTCCGTCAGTCGTGCGACCTCGTAATTTAGCAGGAATACGCGACCCAGCTCGACCGAAAAATACAAGTCGACCTCAACACCCGGAGTAGCATCGGTGATGATCTTCCGAACTTCCTCGTCCTTGATGTACCAGTCCTCGGTTCCGTGGATGCGGATAGGCGGAAGCAGATTCACGACATCCTCGTGCATATGCGCTTTAAGCTGCGTATACCAATCCTGGAACTTCTCCTCGTTTATCATTTCGTCGAACGGCTTGGTTAGCGCGTCTCCCTTGCCAAAACGGCATGGACCCTCGAAAACATATTCGTGAACGAACTCTATGGAGACAGGTTGAACGTTGAGTCTGATTTCCTCTAGCTTCTTGATTGCCATGGGAGCCTCCTTCACTTCGGATACCGGGAAGAGCGATGGTCTTCCCCCTCTTGCCGAAGAGTATAGAAAGAGCCGAAACCCCACATCAGGTGCACATTGCACACAGCATCATGCCCGAATGGCTGCGAAATGCTATAACAGCCCGTTTTAAACCTTAGGCGAAAGTCCTTTGCGCTTACCTCACGAAAGCATATGCCTGCGCACCTCGAAGACCAGCATGAGGCTCAACCGTTGCTCGAAAGTCTCGGTTTGCGCACCGAACAACTCCTCGATCCGTTCGAGACGTTTCGGCACGTTATTGCGATGCATGTTGCACAGTTCGGCCACGCGCGTGGCTTTTCGATCGTTTTCCAGATAACATTCGAGAAACTTATAATAGTCTGTCCCGTTTTGGACATCATAGCGGTTCATCTCGTCGATTACCCTAAACGCTCTCGACGATGCGAGCATGCCCCCGTCCACAAGCAGCTGGTTTGCAAGATAGGAGTACAAAAAGAAAGAATCAAACGAAACGAGCGGAGACTCGCACGCCGAAACCGTTCCCATCGTCAGCTCTCGACTATGCATCTCGTATGCCATCCGAGCCTGTTCGTACGCGATTGGCAAATCAGCCAGGCTTCCCATGACCGCGCTGCAAGATCCATGGCGACCATACGACTGCGCAACCTGAGATAGCCTCTGCTTGATATTCTTTCGTCTCCGGGGGCAGCCCTCGCGGCACAGCCCTTTACAAGCACTATCTCGGCAATTGGAGCAAAGCACCAAAAGACAATTGTCCAGTTTCACCGTAATAGCAGGAACGGAGCGCTCGGAGATTTCGGCCACGAAGCGCCAGACGGGTATGTCGCGAACGTTTTCAAGCCCAAAATAGAACAGGCAATAAGGACCCACGTAAAGAATGTCGACAAATCGTGCGCGCTCTTTGATTTCACGTTCGGTCGTGATAACGCCGTGACTTAAATCCCTGATGAAAGTGCATATTGCCTCACTCGCAGTCGTGAACCCTTCGTATTCCCGACGAACATAATGCGCTATCCGAGATACGACCAGGCGATAGACATCCTTCAGATAGCCGCACGGCTCCATGACGTTGCATATCATAACCACAATAACCGAAAAGGATCCAGTAGTTTTAAAGCAATAGAGTATCGAAGGGAAACGCGATATCTTGCGTTCCGTGTTCACGATGAGACCTTCGCTCTCGGACCATAACTTAAATCTTTTATCTAACCTGAATTGCTCGATAGTATCTTCACTGTGATAGCCCAGTTTAACGAGGCGATTCGTTATCGGATCGTCCAAATCGGAATCGTCGCTGTGCGCAAGCAGCTTCATGGCGGGGTCGACGATGTCGATATGGTTCGGTATAAACGCAGATGCGAGATCAAGGAGGGTCTGCAGGCCCTCCTCACGCAAAAGAGAGCTGTCCATATCACGTTCCCATCTTCTATAGCGCAACGAGATATCCTGCAAAAGGGAAAATATATCGCCAAAGGGCTCCTGCGTGTCCACGACACCTATTGCTCCACGAACATCATCTGCGACATCACCGACGTAGACCACGGCATACTCAGCACCATAGCTCTGAACTAAGTCCTCATCACAAGTTACGTAGAGGACGGACTTATCGTGGCACCGATTGCTCAATATTTGGACATCGAGGAACCAGCGATCGCAGCTTTGATTGAAATGATTAGAGACTTTTGCCTCGCTTAATTCACGAGAAATGATTCTGCAAGAGATGCCGCTTACGCTCAACCGCGAGGATCTGACCATAGAGTTTACTCCTCCCTAGATGCGCTCTTGGTCGCAAGAGGCAGCAGCCTTCGCGCAGGGGCAGCGCAAATCATGCCTCTACCGCATTCGATGAACTCACTGTCTTCGATTGCCTTGCGCGTCAACAACTTCGAGAGCGCTCTCAAACGACCTAGCTACCCCATCGCACGCCCAAAGCCACGAGAGCAATGCTAATGCAAGTATACCATCGTGGCAAGGACGGCATACCCAATCCCAGGGAAGGTGAGGTTATGCGGGTGAGGTTTCACCTGCGTTCGCCAAGAGACCCGTGAGGCGCTCGTTCCCTTGAATCCCCCCCCTACAGCGCTGTGCCTTTCGTGGGAACCGAGAGCGCGCTCATGTCGACGCCTTCCAGCTTGAGCAGCGCGATCTTGCGTTCGATGCCGCCCGCGTATCCCGTCAGGCTGCGGCTTGCCCCCACCACGCGATGGCAGGGCAGGATGATCGACACTGGATTGTGCCCCACAGCCCCGCCGACGGCTCGCGCCGAGCGCTTCTTGCCCGTGTCGGCTTCAATCGCCTTCGCAATATCGCCGTAGGTGACGAGCTCTCCGTATGGGATTTCCGCAAGCTTCGCCCATACCAGCTGGCGAAACTCCGACCCGCGCGGTGCGCACGGGGGAATCTCTCCTGGGTCGCGGCCCTCGAAGTATGCGTCGAGCCACGCGCGGGCCTGAGCGAGCACGGGGTCGTCGGGCTTTTCCTGCGCGGTGGGCGAAAGCGTCGCCGCGTCGTATTTCTGGCCCTTGAACCACAGGCCGATGAGCGCCTCGCCGTTGCTCGCAAGCTCGATATCGCCCAACGGCGACGCGTAGGTGCAGGTAAAATCCATGATCCCTTCTTTCTTTCGCTGGTCCGCGCGCTTTGCCGTTGTTGTTGCACGCCTCGCCGCAACCGTCATGCTCGCGGGCGGCGCGTCTGCAGTCTTTTCCGCAGCGGTCGTGTTCGCCATGTTCGCCAGGGAAGACTCCGCACGCGCCTTCCCCTTTCCTTTCCCCTTTTCCGTCTTTGGGGCGGACTTCTTGGGCTTCTCGTGCGGCACCGACCACATCGACATCACGGCATACGATCGCCACGGGCGCCAGGGTTGCGACAGTTTCTCCAGCTCACGCGGCTTCATGTCGGGAATCGCAAGTTTCACGCCATAGTCGGTGGGAAGGAACGCGTCGGAGTAATCGTAGGCGCGCATGAGTACGTACTGCACCGTCCAGTCGCCGATGCCGCGGATACTGCCGAGACGTGCGGCCTCCGCCGCAAGGTCGGCGCCAGGACGCAGCGTGAGTTCGCCCGCTTCCATGGCGCGCGCAATGGCGCAAATGGCGTTCGCGCGTTGAGCGATGACGCCGACCTCGCCAAGGCGGGCGGGCGCATCTTGCGCGCAAAAAGCTTGTGGCAAGGGAAATGCGCAAGTCAATTCAGGTATCGGCCCCTTTGTCTGCGTGCCGAACTCGCGAGCCACGCGTCCCGCGAGCGTGCTTGCCGCCTTCACGGTGATTTGCTGCCCTAAGATAGCGCGAGTCGACATCTCGAAGCCATCGAAGGCGCACGGCACGCGAATACCTGGGATACGGTAAGCTTCACCTGCGTGTTCGTAAAAGTCAGCAAGTCCCTGCTCGACCGCCCCAGGCACGCAATCGGTATCGAACAGGCGACGCGTACGGGCAAGCACCGAGGGAATGTCGTCAAAAAGCTCGGGCGATATGGTGACAGCAAGGCGGCGATGCGAGGGGTCGTTCTCCACCTTGATCCACCCAGCGCGCTCGCCATCGGAGGCGCGGACGATCCGCCAATACGCACCGTCGAGCACCGCCTCCACGCCCTCGATAGCGCGCATCTGCAGGAAACCGAGCAGCAAATCAAAGCGATACGGCTCGCGATAGTCGACATGCAGAACGATAGGCGCCGCCTCCGTTTTCGCAGATGCCGAGTCTTGCGCGCTTTTGCGGAATCGCGTCGGCTGCATGCCATAGCTGTTGACGAACGCGTCGTTGAAGCGGCGGACCGAGGCAAACCCACTTGCGTAGGCTATGCGCGTTATGGAAAGTTCCGTGTCTGTGAGCAGGCTTTTTGCAAGAAGCAAGCGACACGTTTCGCGATACTGCGCAGGTGACACGCCGTAAGTTTGCTCAAACAAGCGGCGCAGATGGCGCTCCGACATGCCTTGCTCCGCGGCAATCCGAGCGATGGGAGCATCCCCGGGCCGCTCCCGCATGCTCGCGGCGGCGCGTGCAACCGCATGGTCGATGTCGGGTGCAATCGGGGTTCCCGGCGCAAGCTCGGGGCGGCATTTCAGACAAGGCCGATACCCCGCTGCTTCCGCCTCGGCAGCAGTTTTGAAGAACGTGCAGTTTTCTCGCTTGGGCACCTTCGCCCAGCATACGCCCACGCGACAGTAAATTCCCGTCGAGGAAACACCGACGAAAAGCAAGCCGTCAAAATGGGGATCGCCCGACAAAAGGGCCTGATAGCAGACATCCTGGCTGGGAAGATTGCTACCCGCGAACAGACCGTAATCGACTTCGCCTTTAACGATTTTGTCCTCACCAGCTTTCGTCGTGCCGCCGTTGGCCTTTTCCTTGTCGCCCATATGCTCGCCCGCCGAACTTTCCATCTACAACTCTTTCTTACGCAGGCAATGAAACCACAACGCGGTCGCCAAAACCAGCCATTTTCGGACATGAAGACCCGATAAAGACCGCACTTCCAACCCGATATTTTCACCAAAGCCGCCTTGTTTTCTGCCACGGGACTGAGCACGGAGCTCAAGCCGCAACCGGACGCCAGATAATCGGGATGCCGACGCCTCGTTCGGCGATAGGCTATCAGCTTACCGCCCTTCGCTCCGACGGTGATGATTTTGAAGCGATCAGGTGCAAAGCTTCATTACCGACCCTAAGAAATAACTGTCGAAGAGGAATAGGTGACGCTCAAACGCAAGAGGGACCCAGCTCAGCGAGAATGAACTGGATCCCTCTCTTTTTACACCAGATGGAGTAACCTACGCGCGACCATTCCGCCTGACGCTCTACCGTTGCCGCCAGAGTCAACTTAGTGGCGCCTCAGCCTGCTCACGCCCCTCCTCGCTCGTGGTGCCTCCGCTTGCTCGCAATGCTCCTGCTCCCTCACGGAACCCTGGCCAGCGGCGCCCCACTTGCTAGTGGCGCTTCTGCTTCTTCTCGAAGTTGCGGCGCTCGCCGAAGGAGCGCACGTCGTTCATGTTGGAGGGGCGCTTCTTGTTGCGCTTGGAAGCGGTCGCTGCGGCGCCCTTGTTGCCCGACGGCTTGCTCGTGCGATGCGACTCGCCGCGCTTGCCCTTCGAGTCGCCGCGCTTGCCGCCTTCACCGCGCCTGCCGCCCTCGTTGCGCTTGTCGCCGCGCGAGCCGCCGCGTCCGCCCCGGCCCTCGAACTCATCGCGCCCGCCGCGGCCGCGCTTGCTATCGCCGAACTTCGCCGCACGACGCTCAGCACGGTTGGCGAACTCGCCAGCCCCGCGTCCATCGCGCTTGCGACCAGCGCTGTTGCGGCTCGAGCCACCGCGACCCTTGTTCTTGCGGTTCAGCAGGTCGGGATCGAGGTCGTACGTCTCGAGCCCCATGAAGGGAATGTCGCGATCGATGAGCTTCTCGATATCGACCAGAAGGCGGCGCTGATTGGGGCTCACGAACGAGATGGCGTAGCCATGCTCGCCCGCGCGGCCCGTACGGCCGATGCGGTGCACGTAGTCTTCGGGGCAATCGGGAAGATCGAGGTTGATGACGTAGTCGACGCTCGGTACATCGATGCCGCGAGCAAGCACGTCGGTTGCAACGAGGATGTTCGCCTTGCCGCGGCGGAACTTGTCGAGTGCACGACGACGCGCACCCACCGACTTGTCGGAATGAATGGATTCCGCCTGATAGCCATCGTCGTTCAGGGCCTTCGCGAAATCCTCGGCGCGGTTGCGCGTGCGGGCAAACACGATCACGCGCTCGTGGCCCTTCTCCTCGAGCACCGCGCGAAGGAGCTCGGGCTTCTTGTCCTGCTTGATCGGCATCATGTACTGGTCGACGGTCTTGGCCGTCTCGCCCTTGTGCGCGATTTCCACCACGGCGGGGTTCTTGAGCAGGTTGCCGAGGTTCTTCTGGATGGACTCGTCGATCGTCGCCGAGAAGAGAAGCGTCTGGCGCTCGTCGGGCGTGGCCTCGACGATGGTGGTCACATCGGGAAGAAAGCCCATGTCAAGCATACGGTCCGCCTCGTCAAGCACGAGCGTCTGCACGCCGGAGAGGTCGACGACCTCGCGCTTCATGAGGTCGTTCAGACGGCCGGGCGTCGCAATGAGCACATCGGTGCCGCGGCGGATCTCCTTGATTTGCGGGCCGTAGGGCGCACCGCCGAAGACGGTCGTCACGAACTGCCCCGTGCAGCGCGCGATCTTCATGGCCGTGAAAGCGATCTGCTGTGCAAGCTCGCGCGTAGGCGAAACCACGAGCAGGCGCGGCGGACGGTTATGGCTGCGGTCGCGCGGCATGCGGGAAAGGACGGGAAGCAGGAAGGCTGCCGTCTTGCCGGTGCCCGTGCTCGCGGCGGCAATGAGGTCGCGGCCGGTCAAAACGATGGGAATAGCCTGCTCCTGAACGGGCGTGGGCTCATCGTAACCCAGGCGCACAACCGCATCGAGGGCGTTATCGGACAGGCCAAGGCTGGCAAAGTTTTCCATGTAAGACTCTTTTCTTCAGTTGCCACGTTCCATCGCCCCTTGCGATGCGAATCCGTGGGCGCACCCGCTCCCAGCGGCGTGCATTTGCGCTTGAGGCGAGCCGCTTTCCAATTCATAGGCGGTAAAAACGCGCAGCTCGAAGCCGTCGCGGATATGCGCAAATAAGAAAAGAGAAAGATTTTCGCTTGAAGCGACTGTCCATTATGCCGCTTCATTCCGCCGTCCGCGCGCATCGGCACGGGAAATCCACACCGCGGGGGCTATTTCCTGCGCCAGATGCTGAAGATGAGCCAGATCGACAAAACGAGCGAACCGAAGTATCCGAAGAACGACAGCATCGGCACGCCGAGGAAGCGCGGCTCCATCGCGGTTCCCGCCATCAGGCTCGAGCCCACGAACAGACCCGCGATCACCATCGCAATCGCCACGCGGTTGATCATGCGCGAAAGATGCGCAAGCGGCGCCTCGGAGCCGAGCACTTCCATGTTCATTTTCAGCTGGCCGCGCGTGAGCATCTTGAGCGCCTCGCCGGAATACGACGCCGCGTCGAGCGTGCCGCGGCCCGACGAGTATATCGCGCGCGCAAGGTCCTCAAGCGCGTCACGAATCTCTTCGCGCGTGCCTTTCTTGCCCTTGATGTGGGCATTTATGATTGCGACGATATTCTGGTTGGGAATATAGGGCGCCACTGTGCCCTCGATGGTCACAATGCCGCGCGACACGCTCGTAACCGACGCGGGCAATATCACGTTGCACGAGCGCGTGAGCTGCATGATGTCGCTCAGGAACTGGCCCACGTCGATCTCGGCCACATCGCACGAGCCGTAATCTTCGAGCAGCAGGTCGAGGTCGGCGAGAAAGCGCGCATGATCGATGGCCGCGTTGTCCTTTTTCGCCGCAAACCGCATGAGTGCATCCTTGAGCGCGCCCGGGTCCTTAAGCCCCACAGCCTCGATGATGTCGCCGAACCCGGCGCGGTCGCGTGCCGACAGGCGGCCCATGTTCCCCAAGTCGATGTAGACGATCCGCCCATCGCGAATAATCACGTTGCCCGGATGAGGGTCGGCGTGGAAGAACCCGTGGTCGAGAATCTGCGTCGCATAGTTGTCGAGCATCTTCGACCCGATTTCCTCCAGGTCGTACCCGTTGGCCACCAGCCGGTCCGCGTCGCCGACGGGAATGCCGTCGACGTATTCCATGACCAGGACGAATTCGCTGCACAGGTCGGTATAGACTTTCGGGCACGCAACGAAGACGCAGTCGCGGTTGAGCTCGGCGAACTCGGCGAGGTTCGCCGCCTCGCGCCGGAAGTCGGTCTCCTCTAAAAACGTCGCCCACATCTCCTCGACCACAGCACGTAAGTCGAGCATCTGCTCACCCTTCATGTATCTCGAGGCGCGACGGGCGAGCGTGCGCATGATGTCGATGTCGAGCGCCATCGTGGCTTTCACGCCGGGACGTTGAATCTTGATGGCAACCGACTCTCCCGAGGTCAGGACTGCGCGGTGTACCTGGGCAAGCGATGCGCTGCCAAGCGGCTTCGAGTCGATTTCGGCGAAGATTTCCTTGCGGCGACCACCGAATTCCTTGTCGAGCGCCGCGAGCATCTCATCGAACGGCAGCGGATCGCATTCCGTTTGGAGCTTGGTGAGCTCCTCGCAAAACACCTTGGGAAGGATTTCCGATCGCGTCGAAAGCGTTTGTCCGATCTTCACAAAACTCGGACCCAAGTCCTCAAGCATCGCGCGAAACTCTTCGGGCGTGAAGCCCTCGAGAGCGCGATGCTTGCCGACGATGCCGATAATCTCGCGCATGCGGCGGCGACGGGACTTGGAATTGAGCCCGAAACGACCCTCGGGGTCGGCGTCGGCCCCGGGAGCGAAAAAGTGCCTGAGCAGTGTGTTGTTTTCGGCCATGAGGAAACCGTGGCGGCGCGGCGCTAGGCCGTGGGGGCGCCTTCGCCCTCGGGGGCCTCGCCTGCGTCAGCGGCAGGTTCCGCGACGACCTCACCTGCAACGACTTCCGCAGCCGGCGCCTCGGCGGAAGCGGCATCCCGCCGAGCGTTCAGAGCCGCAGCCTCGTCGAGCACGGAACGCGCGCTGTTGGCGACCGCCTCCACCGCAGTGCCCACCGCGGCGACTGCCGTCGCGCACGCGGTTTTCGCTTCGGCGATGGGGTTCGGCTCCGCAGCCGTGCCCGATGCCGATGCGATGTTCGCGGCCTTCAGCTTCTCAGCAGCCGCCTCGGCGTCCTTCGCGTTGGCGGTATCCGCCATTTCACGCACGATGTTGGCGAACTCGACGCGCTCGTCGGGCGACATCATAGACATGCGCGCCTCGATGGTATCGCGGCGAATGGATGATTCGAGATTCGATGCGCGGTGTTTGAGCTCGGTGTTAATCTGCTTGCCCTGCTCAACCGTCATCTCTCCGCGAGCAACCAGCTGATCGACCAGCTCTTTGCCCTTTTCGGCGCCAATGGCAACCGCACCGATACCTGCCAGGAAAATACCCTTGAAACCGTCTCCGAGTGTAGCCATGGTGGCCTCCTTGTCCCTCAGATGGACGTGCCGCGCGGCGACACGCGCTACTTATTCATAATGCCGCATTTGGGGAGAAAGGGCAAACGCAGAAGGAAAAACGTTGCCAGGGCGTAAAAAGCCCGAACCGCAACGACGGCAGGGGACGTGCGACGGAATTTCGTGTATCTGGAATACACGATTTTATTGAAAAACGTGTACTTTGAATACACGATTTTCTATAATATCCTGTATTCCAGGTATACGTTTTTAATGCGAGGCATGATGAGAAGAGCCATCGAAACAACCATCGAAACCTGGGCAGCGAAAGATTTCAGCCGCCCGCTGTTGATCCGCGGCGCTCGCCGCGTTGGCAAAACGCATGTCGCCGAAACCGTCGGCGGGCGAATTGCCGGCGACGCCTTCGTAAAACTCGACTTCCAAACCGATCTCAAGCTCATCGAGCCCCTGTTCGACGGCCCGACCGACGACGTCGACAGCATCATGACGCGCATCGCCGACTACAAGCGCATGCCCATAGAAAAAGAATCCGCCTTCATCCTTCTCGACGAGGTTCAATTGTGCGAACGCGCTTTGAACTCCCTGCGATTCTTCTCTGGTTCGGGTTGGCGCATCTGCGCGACAGGAAGCCAGCTCGGCGTTGCAACACGCAAGCGCAGGCTCCCCTTTCCCAGCGGAGTCCGCCAAGAAACCATGCATCCCATGACATTCGAAGAGTTTCTCTGGGCGCTTGGCGAAGAACACATGGCAGAGGCGATTAGAACCCACGCGCAAACGCTTGAACCATATGCATCCCATCACCTTGCAACGCGTTATTTCCGCCTTTACCAGGCAATCGGAGGAATGCCGGCGGCAGTTTCCGCATATCTGCAGCAGCAATCGATTGATGACGCGCGCATCGAGCAGCGCGAAATTGACCAAACGTACACTGCCGACATGACCGACCCCGACAATGGCATCAGCAGCATAGCGGCGCGCAAAGTGTGGAAGTCGATTCCAGCGCAGCTCATGCGTTCGTCCACGAAGAAGTTCAAGTATTCGGAAGTTGAACGGGGCGGGCGGCGCGCGAAATTGATGGAGCCTCTTGAATGGCTCGAAGGAGCAGGAGTTATCTCCTTAAACGAAATGACCGAATGCGTTGCCGCCCCTCTGATTCCGTTTGATGAAGAGGAAGGCAGCTTTTTCAAAGTCTATCTAGCGGACACGGGGCTTATGTTCTACAAGCTTGGGATAAACCCTCGGCTTTGGCTCGAAGCGGAAGAGCTCGGCGCTGCGGTTGCCTCTTCCGATTTCAGGGGCGCATTGGCGGAAAACTCCACAGCGCAGGCCTTCTCGTCCAACGACCTCCAAACGTTCTATTGGACGCCGCCGAGCTCTTGGAGGGCAACGGGCGAGCTGGACTTTCTCCTTCAAACCGACCGCATGGAAGTAATCCCCGTGGAAGTCAAGTCCGCGCGAAACGTCCGGGCGAAAACGCTGGCCTCGTTCATGGAGAAAGCGCATTCCCCCTACGCATACATTCTTTCGGGGAATGACTTTTCGCGCAGCAAAACCGAGTCCGGAAACGAGCTGCGGCATCTGCCCCTCTACGCCGCCTACTGCCTCGACGTAGGATTTTTGCGCAGCGAGCTTTAACGCATCGGCGCCACGACTCCGTCAAAGCTACGTTTCTCGCCGCACTCCTCGTTTAACCGATGGGGAAGGCCATGATGATATTTCGTGTATCTCGAGTACATGATTTTGATGAAAAACGTGTACTCGAGATACACGTTTTCTCGCTATTGAGCGTTCGAGTCGGAGGCAAGCCGCGACACGAGCCTCTCCATACCGGCGCTCGAGGGCGCTTCGGAGTTTCCGTCACATCCCTCGACAAGCGTCGCACCGACGACCGCCACCAAGATGACGCCCGCGCCGAACGAGAACGAGCCGCCGTTGCAGCACAGAAGGTACAGCCCGCCGGCGACCGCCACCTGGAAGGGAATCATCGCGCGGGGGTAGCGCACGTGACGTACGACCTGGGCAATGAACGGGGCAACACCACAGGAAGCGCCGCGCTTCTCCCGTGGATTCAGGAAGTGTGCGCGAGCGAGCGCAGGCTCGAGGCGCATCTTGCGGACTTGAAGCAGCTGGAAGAAGAATCGCTCCATATCGTCGCGTTCACGAGCACGCTCACGCAATGGCTACCGCAGATAACGAAGCGCTTCACCGAGGCGCACCCGCATATCGATCTGCACATCACCTGCTGCGATGACCAGGCACAACTTGAGCACATCGCGAAATCGCACTCGCACAGAAATCGAGCGAGACGGCGTCGGGCGCTGCGCGGGCCTTCATCGGGTGCACGAAAGACTGGATCCGCGAAGCCTACGAAAGCGATCCCGAGGCGCTGTTGCTTTAGGGGCATCAAAAAACGAGGCCGGGGCAATCCCGACCTCGTTTCGCTTGCGCCGCGCTCTACTTCATGATCCCCATATCGAAGGCGCGCATGAGAACCACGGCCACGCGCTCGCGGGCGACGGGATCGCCGGGCCTGAGGTACCTGCCCGTCGGCTCGTCGTAGCCCTGGACGAGGCCCTTCGCCGCCGCCCAGGCGAAGGCGCCGCGCGACCAGCTTGACGCGAGGTCGCCGTCGGCGAAGGCGGACAAATCGCTCCCTGCGGCGGCAAGTTCATCCGGGGTCGCGCACAGGCGGGACAGGACGGTGACGAGCTGCTCGAAGCTGACGTCGTCGTCCGCGGCGAAGTCCTTCGATCCGTCCTCGCGGTCGAAGCCCGTGATGACGCCGTTCTTCACGGCCCAGTTGGCGGCCGCGGTGTAGTACATGCCGTCCGCGGAGCCATCGATGCCCGTCGTGTCCACGGCGGTCTCGGGGTCGTAGGAGGCGTACTCGTCGGGGCAGGCGTTGCGCCACAGGATGGTGGCGAGCTGGGCGCGCGTGAGCACGTCGCCCACGCCGAAGAGCGTCGTCCCCGAGTATCCCGTGATGAGGCCCCTCTCTGCCACGTAGCTGACGGCGTCGCCGTACCAGGACGAGTAGTCCACATCGGTGAAGATGGGTGCGGGCTCTGCCTTCTTTTCGATGTCGAACTCGACGGTCGCCGAGCCCGTAAAGTTACCACCCTCGATGGCAGTCACCGTGACACTGCCTTTGCCAGGGCTCACATTCTCGCCGTAGGAGAGCGAGTAATCAGCACCCAGCACAAGCGTATTCCCGTTGAACTTTACGATTGGCTCAGGTGCAAGCTGCGAGCCTGTCGCTTCCATACTCGATGGCACATCTGAAACCATGGAGGAGGTGAGAAGCGCCTTCGCGATGGACCAGCTAACCTCTATGTCATCCGAGTTCCCAGAGCCGGACCATTCATAGTTCTGCTTGTCAACGAGCGAAACCGTCGCAGTGTACGACCCCGCATCAATCGCCGAACCGCCAGACACTGAGAACAAATCCCCATGCGCAACGCCAACTTGCTCGTGTGCGTTATAAATAAGATCAGCAACAGCCTCAGGCTCATTAACTACAGCAGGGGAGATTCTGAACGTCTCGGAACGCTCCCCGGAATAGGCCCCCATGCCCTTAACCACGACCGTGCCGTAGCCTGCATTCACGTTGTCGCGGTACTCGACGCTGTAGTCCTGCCCCTCGATAAGGAGGACGCCTGACGCGTTCTTCATCACAACCAGAGGTTTCTGCTCGCTGCCATTGAAAACGCTACCTTGATCGACGACGATACTGCAGTCATCCAAGCTAATAGAGGGGTCTGCATTAACTTTTATCGCGTATTGACTGTTCCAGCAGGATGCGTTGCCTAGCGAAACTTTCACATAATATTTCCCTGCGGGAAGCTCGCCGCAATCGAGCACCGTCTGGAGCCGTTTGCCCTTCGAGGACCCTTCGAGGGGCAAACCATCCTTTTCCACCGGGGCACCCGTTTCATCGAAAAGGGAGAAATCGCATGCCCTCGCTGCATCCGCGGTTGACGACAGAGCCACCTTCGTCTTTGCAGGCCGCTTTAAAGTGAACGTCCAATAATCGTCATCCATATATCTCCCCGAGACATCACTCGCAGGATTGAACAGCGCGCCCCACATCAGCGGCGAGTTCGTCCCGATAGTCGTTGCCGATTCGAAGCTATCGTTGTACTCTCTCTCCACCCCGCCGGGCACCGACCCGCCCGTGACACTAACTATTACTGGGCGGTCGCTGCCATAGGATTGTTTGCCCAAAGCCGTGACAGAAAGGTGCCATCGCCCTTTGTGCAAGAACATGAGACCCCTCGTATTAACGTTAGGCGACGCGGGTTCGCTCCACTCAAACGCGATTTTCCCATCATCGTCGCGAAGGACGAGATGGAGCGCATTTCCCGCCGAAAGAAGAGAGGTTTGCGAAGTTATTATGCTAACGAGCGAATCGCTCGTCAGAGAGAAGCCCCATACTGCCGTTTCGCCGTCTTCGAGGTTGTATCCGCCGGAATTCTGGTCGTTCAGGATCACGGTATGGTCATCGTGAATATCCGCCTTCACAATCCGGAACGTCGATTTTCTTGCACCTTTGTAGTTGCCTTTGCCAGTGGCGGTCACCGTGGCCGTACCGATTTCGACGTTGTTTTCGTACGACAAATCGTAGTCCACTCGCGGCTCAAGGTTGCCCACGTAAAGTAACGGCTCGAGAGGCATGCCAGTATAATCTTGAGCCGAAATGGCCTGCGCCGACTCATTGGCTATATCCGCCTGCTCGATATGGAACTCAATTCGTTTCTCACCCGCGAACTGGCTCCCAATTCCCGTTGCCACAACAATTCCAACGCCAGCGTTCACGTTGCGCTCGTAGGACAACTCGTAGTCGACGCCTTCCTCAAGCGTGCGCCCGCCAAACGACAGCACAGGCTTTGGCTTGATTGCCTTACCGCAGTAAACCTCATCGGCAATCGGTAGGGAAGTCGCCGCAGCGATGTCACTGCCAATGACAAATTGCACCCGCTTCTCCCCCGAGTAGTTACCGATGCCCGTCACTATGACGGTGCCCGTTCCAATTACATCGTTGTTCTCGTAGGACAATTCGTAGTCGACGCCTTCCTCAAGCGTGCGCTCACCGAATTTCAGTAAGGGCTTGGGCGTGACGGGCACCCCTCGGTAAGGCTGAGCCGCAATGTCGAAACCCGTCGCGTAAGAAAGGTTCGCGCGCATGGTGAACTTAATCGAGGGGCGCGTTTGACCTCCTATCGCGCTGCTGGAGCCTTTGCCCTCGCATCCCGAGAGAAACATCCCCTTCACCTTATCCGCGCTGTAAGAGCCTTTTGCTTCTTTCTCGCCAGAGTCCGTAACCACGGTGACGAGGATATTCGATTCGCCATCGTATTCGAAAGGAGTTGAAAGGTCGAGCTGTTCCCAGCCTTCATCCCTCCCGAGCGTCGGCGTTCCTTCGTATACGAGCGTCGCTTTCTCGTAGGAAAACAAGGGCCTGTATTCAGCAATGCCCGAAAGCGAACTGCTCACGTACCAAAGAGCATTCATCTCGGTAGGCTCAATGTAAACCTTGACTTTTTTCGGAGAGAAAGACGTGCCACCCAAAGAATAATACGAGATACCCTCGATGATTCCCCTCGCGCCTCCCGCGGCAGCGATCTCCGACGCCTTGTAAAGGGCCTGGGTAACGCCGAGATGAGTCGAGCCGTCGGAAGAAGTCTCATTCGATGCATAGGGGCTTTGAGTGGTTTTCGCTGACGTATCGCCAACTGATACATCTAGTTTCCCGTCTTCTGCAAAGGAAGCGCTCGCTATGACAAACGGGATTCTCCGTGAACCAGTGAAATTACCCGTTCCCTCAACGATTGCATAGCCTGTTCCAGGATTAACGTTGTCCTCATAAGAGACCGCATAATCCCTGCCGTTCTCGAGGACCCTGCCATCAAGAGAGACCGAAACCTGCGGCTGAACGGCCGTGCCGGTTGCGTACTGGATATCTATATTTTCGATTGAGACCGCAAGGTCTTCAATCGAGAAGCGAATATCCGGCCGAACACCGCACAGCGAAGGGCTGCTATTGAAGAGCTGCTCCGCGGTCTTGCGATCGCGCGACGTGGAGTACCCGGACATGTCCTCGGCATAGGAACCATAGTATTCAAGTGTACTACTGGCTACTCCAGAGGAGGGAGGACACGCCACGTACACAGCAACGACTATATTGCTCTCGCCATCCCACTGGTAAGGCTCGTCGAAGACAATGGTCTGCCAGCCGTCGGCATCGCGCCCCGTCATTCGCCCTTTGACCGATTGCAAGTCGGTTATGTAGCTCCCCTGATCGAGCTTCTCTTTGCTCGTCGAGCCGATATAGTAGGTTTGCTCGCCGCCCTTCGCCGAGCCGCTCTTCGAGATATGGAAAGCGATGCCCGATATCGCTCCGGCAGCACCTCCGTTCTCGCGGATCTCGTCAGCCGTATAGAGCTGCTCGGACAAGGAGTAGTAATCCCGCGTCGCAAAAGGCACCCTGGGATCGGAGGCCATGCCCTCCGAAACCTCAACGATCCGCGGCTCGTCCACAACGGTCGACGAGATGCCGAACGGTGCAATCTCGAAATCGACACTCCGCTCGCCGGAGAACTCGCCCTTGCCCACGACAGTGACAGTCGCCATTCCCGCGTTGATGTTGTCCACGTAGGACACATCGTAGTCCTCGCCGCACGCAAGAACATGGTCGCCATATCGCACGATAGGCACGGGGCAGAGCGAACCGCCCGTGTAAGTCTGCTGTGCCGGCGCCTCCACCGTCACTTCAGGGAGCATCGAATGAGTCGCAAACCTCACGTTTGGCCTTACACCGGGGTCGGAGCCGGCAACGACCGACTTGATATCGGCATAGCTCGCCGAGGAGCCGCTCTGGCGAGCAACCGCCATGCCCGTCATCGCCGTCGACTCATACCTCAGAGTCTCGCTATAGCCACCTGCAGACTTGCTGACGGCGACAATAAGGTTGCTCGACCCGTCGTACTCGAAGGGGACGGTAAGCTTGAGTTGCTCCCAGCCTTCTCTTTTCCCGAGCGTTGGCGACCCCTCGTAAACTAGCGTCAAGCTGTCCGGGTCAATGAACTTGTCTAGCGAGTTTGTGCTCGTAAGCCCGAAGTAGATTTTCACAGAAGACGTCTCCAGAGTGCCCGCCTGGGCGACCTTATAGGCGATATTGTTTATCGTGCCCGCAGCGCCCCCTGCTCCATTGATCTCGTCGGCGGTGTAGAGCGACTCGGCAAGACCAAAGTTCGAATACGATGTATAGGGAACATCCTTGCTCTGTTCCTGCCCATTGCCAACGTGATAATCGCCGGGGTTAGTGATATCTACGCCCTCGATTGGGTACTGGCGAACCTGGAACTGCGCTCGCACCTCGCCAGCGTAGTTTCCCTTGCCCGTCACTACAATAGTGCCCGTTCCAAGCGCCTCGTTATTCTCGTAGCTCAGCGTGTAATCTTTGTCCTTCGCAAGAGCAATCCCATTAACGCTGACCGTCGGCTCCGGAGTAGCAGAGCCCTCAAAAAGCACCGTCGGCGGGATAGGGTCGAGCGTCGCCTCCTCTATCGGCATCGGCAGAATCGAATAATTTATTATTCTGTTCTCAGCTGACCCGTCGCTCCAACGATATTGGGTCGGGTCGGTCAGAGCCAACTCCACCGCATAAGTCCCAACATTCGTGCCCCCTTCATTGGAGGCAACGCGGTACTGGCTGCTTTCTGGTACAACCGGTTTTAAAAGCGACCCGGTGTATATAAAGTCGTCGATAGCGGGCTCCTTGACCTCAGTCCAAGGAACTCTTACCGTAACGGGGATATCTCGCACACATTCATAGCGATCGGTGTCTTCGGGTGTGAAAGTGGCTAGAAAAACGCTATCGCCCACCGTTTCAATGACTTCCGAAGCATCTTGCCAAGCAAAGCCCTTTGGCAGCGCCAATTCGTTGAGAGCCTGTCCGTACGATGCGGCAATCGTACCTGGCGTCTCGTATTCGGGGATAGATTTCAGAATCGTGAATTGGTATATGAGCTCACCGGAGCAGTCGCCTACGCCAGTTATTTTAATCGTCGCGGTACCAGTCTCAATATTGTTCTCGTACTTTACCGTGTAATCCGCTCTGTTCGTTAGGCTCGAGGTAATTGACTTCTCGATAGGAAATCCCGTATATCGGACATCCTCCGTGTCGACGTTGAACATGCTCTTCTGAAGGTACATCCTTGCGGTGCGTCCAGCAAAGTACGCGGCAGCAACATTATTTGGAATCGCATTACAACGATACGTCTTCCCTGTTGTCAGGTCCTTCCACAAACCCGAAAGCCCGTCGCCCGACGGCTCGGGCAGGGAGCACTGTCGGGAGTCCTTCGCCCCGTCGAAGCTGAACCTCTCCCCGAGCGCCGCCGCGCGAAGCGAGGGGCAGCCGTCGAACATGCAGGACATGTCGGTGACATTGGAGGTGTCGAAGGAGGACAGGTCGAGGGAGGAGAGGCTGGAGCAGCCGTCGAACATGCAGTACATGTCCGTGACGTTGGAGGTGCCGAAGGAGGACAGGTCGAGGGAGGAGAGGCTGGAGCAGCCGCGGAACATGGAGTCCATGCTCGTCACCTTGGAGGTGTCGAGGCCCGACAGGTCGAGGGACTCGAGCGAGGAGCAGCCGTAGAACATGGAGGCCATATCGGTCGCGCTGGAGGTGTCGAGGCCCGACAGGTCGAGGGACTCGAGCGAGGAGCAGCCGTAGAACATGGAGGCCATATCGGTCGCGCTGGAGGCGTCGAGGCCCGACAGGTCGAGGGAGGAGAGCTTGGAGCAGCCCTCGAACATGGAGGCCATATCGGTCGCGCTGGAGGCGTCGAGGCCCGACAGGCCGAGGGAGACGAGGGATTGACAGAAGCAGAACATGGAGGCCATATCTGTGACGTTGGAGGTGTCGAGGCCCGACAGGTCGAGGGAGGAGAGGGACTGGCAGAACCAGAACATATAGGACATGTCCGTGACGTTGGAGGCGTCGAAGGAGGAGAGGTCGAGGGAGGCGAGCTTGGAGCAGCCGGAGAACATGGAGGCCATGTCGATCACCTTCGAGGCGTCGAGGCCCGACAGGTCGAGGGAGGACAGGCTGGAGCAGTCGGAGAACATGCAGCGCATGCTGGTCGCGCTGGAGGTGTCGAGGCCGGAGAGGTCGAGGGAGGACAGGCTGGGGCAGTCGCGGAACATGGAGTCCATGCTCGTCACCTTCGAGGTGTCGAGGCCAGACAGGTCGACAGACCGAAGCGATTTGCAATCATAAAATGCGCTCGAAGCGGTTTTTGCAATAACGGTCTTATTTATTGTCACTGAGATAATCGAGTTTTTATAATTGCTCCAAGGCGCCGTCCAAACCCAATTCTCCAGTTCGCCTGACTCTCCCGATTGGGGCTCGATAATCAGGCACCCGCTTGAATCGATCATCCATTGGCAGGTGCCGCATTTGGTCCAGTTGACGATTGGGGCCCCCGAATCGTTTGCTGCCTGCAAGGCGACATCGCTATCGTCGGTTGCGCTTTCATCTTCAGCGCCGTCGTTCTCCCCCGCCAGTTCGGAATCAGCGTCGGGGCCGTCTGCAGCGAGAGCACCTTCAGTAGGATCGGCATCTCTGCCCTCGCCCTCATCAGACACCTGGACTGCGTCGGCTTGCTCACCCGAATCCCCCGCTTCTTCCGCCTGCGCCTTGTCGGCAGGCATCAGCGGGCAGAGAGATATTGCCAGGACAGCGGCCAGAAACGACTTGAATAACTTCTCAGTGGGCTTGGCGGAAGCGCTCATATGTTCCTCCCCAGGTGCGCAGTTTCACTTGGCCTGAGTACTACCACTTCGAAAGGGCATTTAGTTTCCGCATTGATTAAACGCCCCCGCTCTCATTCGCCAAATGGGTGCCCTCCGCCACTCAGTCGCTACTTCCCCACCGCTATAGGAACAAGCTCGGAAAGCGAGGTAATCGCGTAGTCGGGGTGCTCTGCCAGGAGTTCCTCGCGGGCGAACATGCCCCAGAGCGCGGCGACCGTCACGCAGCCGGCGCCCCGTCCCGCCTGCAAATCGTAGGGGCTGTCGCCAATATAGATGCACTCATCAGGCGAAACACCGAAAAGCTCGCAGCCGTGCAGCACCGGCGCCGGGTCGGGCTTGTGCGCGGGAAACGTATCGGGCGCGACGAGGAAGTCGAAGTACCCCTCGATTCCCGTGCTCTCCATGGCGCGGCGGGCGTTCCCGCTGCGCTTCGACGTGACGATGCCGAGCGGAAGCCCCGCCGCCGCAAGTTTCCCAAGCACCGCCGTCGTGTCGGGAAACGACCTGATGAGCTGCGAGTGCACGCGATCGTTGTGCTCGAGGTAGGTGTCGAAAAGCTTATCGTGCACCTCCTGGCTGCCATCGGCCCAATCCCACATCTGCACCGTGAGCGGCTGGCCGATCTTCGCGCGCAGTTCCTCGTCGGGAATGTCGCGCCCTAACACCGTCTTCGTCGCGTAGCGAAACGACGCCAGGATGAGAGCCTCGGTATCGACCAGCGTGCCGTCCAAGTCGAACAGCACGCCCTTGATGCTGGAAGTCTTGCCCATCCCGGTTACTCGAAGATGCCCGCGAAAGTACCCAGACCAGAAGGGTGCTTGCGAGCGTTGCGCTTCGCGAAGCGCAGCAGCTCGGCGATGGTGGAAAGCGAAACGTCCTTCTTCTGGCCCGTGCGGCGCAGCTTCACTTCCACATTGCCCTCGGCCAAACCGCGCTTGCCGATGACCACCTGCAGCGGCCAGCCGATAAGGTCGGCGTCCGCGAACTTCACGCCAGCGCGCTCCTTGCGGTCGTCGATGACCACGTCGAAGCCGAAATCGGCAATCTCGCTCGCGAGCTTCTCAGCCGCGGGCTGCACCTCGTCGTCGCCGACCGTAAGCGGGATAATGCACACGTGAGCAGGCGCGACGTTGAACGGCCACTGGATGCCGTTCTCGTCGTTGTGCTGCTCGACGATGGCGGCCACCGTACGGGAGACGCCCACGCCGTAGCAGCCCATGATGAACGGGTGCTCCACGCCGTCCTCGTCGTGGAAGGTGGCACCCATGGTTTCGGAGTAACGGGTACCCAGCTGGAACACCTGGGAAACCTCGATGCCGCGGGAACCCGAAAGCGGCAGACCGCAGTCGGGGCAGCAGTCACCGGGCTTCACGACGCACAGGTCGGCCCATTCGTCCACCGTGAAATCGCGGCCCTCTTCGGCGCCCACGTAGTGGTAGTCGTCCTCGTTCGCGCCGACGACCCAATGGCCGATGCCCTTCAGGCTGCGGGCGGCGACGATGCGCGCGCCCTCGGGCAGGCCGACCGGACCCATCGAGCCCTTGTGCAGGCCGAAGGATTCCATTTCCTCGTCGGTGAGCAGCTCAAACCCGGGAACGGCGCGCTCGGCTTTAATCTCGTTGAGCTCGTGGTCACCGGGGACGAACATCACGACGAGCTTGCCCTCGGCGTCCTTGCCGGAGAGCGCCTTCACCGTGGAGCTTTCGGGAATGCCGAGAAACTCCGCGAGCTCCTCGATCGTGCGGACACCGGGGGTGTGGATCTTCTTAAGCTCGGTGGCCTCGTACTCCGTCGGGCGGGCCAGACACTCGCCAGCCTCGGTATTCGCAGCATAACCGCAGGTGCAGTGCACAAGCTCGGCCTCGCCCGCCGGGGCAAGCGCCATGAACTCGGTCGTCACCTTGCCGCCGATCTGGCCACCATCGGCCTCGACGGGACGGTAATCCAGGCCGCAGCGATCGCAGATCGTGCCGTAGGCGCGGCTCATGTCGTCGTAGGTTTCCTGCAGCGATTCCTGCGTCGCGTGGAAGGAGTACGCGTCTTTCATGATGAACTCGCGGCTGCGGAACAAGCCCAGGCGCGGACGGATCTCGTCGCGGAACTTCACCTGAATCTGGTAGAGCGTGCAGGGAAGCTCCTTGTAGGAACGCAGCTCGTTGCGGATGAGCGACGTGATGAGCTCCTCATGGGTGGGCCCGAGGCAGAAGCCGTGGTCGTGACGGTCAACGAGGCGCATGAGCTCGGGGCCGTAGTCGTCCCAGCGGCCAGACTCGTGCCACAGCTCCGCCGGCTGCAGTGCCGGCATCATGATTTCCTGCGCGCCGATCTTGTCCATTTCCTCGCGCACGATGTTCTCGACCTTCGAGAGCACCTTGTAGCCAAGCGGCAGGAAGGTGTACACGCCCGAAGCGGTCTTGCGGATCATGCCCGCGCGGAGCATCAGCTTGTGGCTCGCGATTTCCGCATCCGCGGGGTCTTCCTTCAGCGTCGGAGCATAGAGCTTGCTCATTCGCATAACTTCACTCATAGTTTTCCTATCTCCTCCATCAACACGTCGACGATGGCGTGCTCTTCCACTTTCCGTTGCACCTCACCGTGCTTGAACACGACGCCTACGCCCGCGCCGCACGCCACGCCGATGTCGGCATCACGCGCCTCGCCGGGACCGTTGACGACGCAGCCCATGACAGCGACCTTTATGGGCTTGGTCGTACTCATGAGGTTGGATTCAACCTGCTTGGCCAGCTCGATCAAGTTTACCTGACAACGCCCGCACGTGGGGCAGCTGATGATTTCCGGGCCGCGGCGGCGCAAATCGAGCGCCGAAAGCAGCGCCCAGCACGCCCGCATCTCGACGACGGGGTCGTCGGTAAGCGAGATGCGCATGGTGTCCCCAATTCCTTCTTCCAAAAGGATTCCCAGGCCAGAGGCGCTTTTTATGACGCCTTGGAACTGCGTTCCCGCCTCGGTGATGCCGATATGCAAAGGAATATGGGGCAAATCGCGCGAGAGCTGGCGATACGTGCGCACCGTGGTCATGACATCGTGGGCCTTCGCGCTCACCACAAGGTCGTGGAACCCGCGGCCCTCGCAGTATTCCACGTAGCCCGCGGCGGACGCGGCGAGCTTTTGCGGAAGCGTGAGGTCGCGCCGCGCGGCGAGGTCTTGGTCAAGCGAGCCCGCGTTCACGCCAATGCGGATGGGAATGCCTGCCTCGCCTGCGGCATCGAGCACGGCGTCGGTCTTTGCGAGGCCGCCGATGTTGCCGGGGTTGATGCGCAGCTTGGCCGCCCCGCGGCGCGCCGCCTCCACGGCAATCTGCGCGTCGAAGTGGACGTCTGCCACCACAGGAAGGGGCGACTGCTCGCATACGAGCTGGAAGGCGTCGAGGCAATCGCGGCGCGGGATGGCCATGCGGACCACCTCGCATCCCGCCGCGGCGAGTTCCCGAATCTGCGCAAGGTTGGCGTCCACGTCGTTTGCGGGCGCGTTCAGCATGGACTGCACCACCACGGGGGCGCCGCCGCCTAAGGGCACGTTGCCCACCATCACGCGGTGCGTGAGCTGGTTGGGCTTTTTGTCGTTGGTTGTAGCATCTGTTTTACACATGGGTAGCATTCTAGCAGGTGCGCGCTAGCCCTCTACGCGAATCACCGACGGCTCGGCACGCAGAACGTCTTCAAGCCCTGCGATTTCCGCGAGCACCGCGCGCACGCTCGCTTCCTTGGCGGTGTGCGTGACGTAGGAGAGGTTCACCGTCTCGTGCTCGGAGTTGCCACGCTGCACCACGGAGCGCACGGAGACGCCGTGCTTGGCGAACACGCCCGCCATCGCAGCGAGCACACCGGAGCGGTCGGCCACGGCGAAGCGGATATAGTACTTCGTCTGCAGCTCCTCCACCGGAAGGATGGGCAGGTTGTCGGTGCAGGTGCAACCCACGATGGGGGAAACGCCCAGCGTGAGATGGCGCGCCACCTCGAGCACGTCGCCCATGACGGCGCTCGCCGCCGGACCCGCGCCCGCGCCCTCGCCGAAGAACATCGTCTCGCCCACGGCGTCGCCCGTCACGTAAATCGCATTGAACACGCCGTTCACGGTCGCGAGCTGATGCGCCTTCGGGAGCATCGTGGGGTGCACGCGCACGTCGATGCCGTCGGGCGTGCGATGGGCGATCGCCAAAAGCTTGATGACGTAGCCCATGTCGTCGGCGGTGTCCAGATCGAGCGTCGTGATGTTGCGGATGCCCTCGGTGTGCACGTCGTCAAGCGTGACGCGCGAGTTGAAGGCGATTGACGCCAAGATGGCAATCTTAGCCGCAGCGTCGAAGCCGTCGACGTCGGCCGTGGGGTCAGCTTCGGCGAAGCCGCGTTCCTGGGCCTCCTTGAGCGCCTCATCATAGGAAAGGTTGTCGTCGACCATGCGCGTGAGCATGTAGTTCGTCGTGCCGTTCACAATACCCATGACAGACGTTATCTCGTTCGAGATGAGCGAATGCTTCAGCGGGTCGATGATGGGGATGCCGCCGCCGACGGACGCCTCGAAGGCGATCTCGCGGTTCATCTTCTCCGCCAGATGCATGACTTCCTCGCCATGGGTTGCCATGAGCGCCTTGTTGGCCGTGACGACGTTCTTGCCCGCCTCAAGTGCCGACACGACCACGTCGCGCGCGACCGTGGTGCCACCGATGAGCTCGATGACGATGTCGATGTCGGGGTCGTTGACGATGTCGTGGTAGTCCAGCGTGAACAGATTGCTCACGCCGTGGGCTTCGGCCTGCTTAGGGTCGCGCGAGCAGACACGGGCAAGCTCCACGTCGATGCCGTAATGGCGCTTGAAGTCCTCCTTGTGCTTCTGAAGGATGTCAATGCAACCGCCACCGACCGTGCCGGTGCCGACGAGTCCGAGCTTGATGGTCATAAGGTCCTCCTAGATGTCGCGGGCGTAGAGGTCGGCGTAGGTCTCGCGGCGCGTGACGACGCGGGCGACACCGTCTTTCACGAACACTACGGCCGGCTTGGGCTGGCCATTGTAGTTGCTAGACATGGTAGAGCAGTACGCGCCCGTTGTGAACACGCATGCGATATCGCCGATTTCCGGATGTTGGATGGGCATGTCGATGACTACCGCGTCGCCGCTTTCGCAGTGCTTGCCGCACAGCGTGACGATTTCCGTGCGCGGCTCGCCCGCCTTGTTGGCGATCACAGGCTCGTAATCGGCATGGTAGAGCGCCGTGCGGATGTTGTCGGACATGCCGCCGTCGATGGCGACGTACTTGCGGATGCCGGGCAGGGTTTTCAAGATGCCCACGGTGTAGAGCGTGACGCCGGCGTTGGCGACAAGGCTGCGACCAGGCTCGACGAGGATGCGCGGCTCGGCGACGCTGTATTCGGCGCAGAAGTCCTTCACGGCACGGGTCGTGCATTCCGCGAAATCGTCGATCGAGGAAGGCTTGTCGGTCGCGAGGTAGGCCACGCCCAGGCCGCCACCCAGGTCGAGCTCGGGAATCTCGATGCCGTATTCCTTCTGGACACGCGCGATAAACTCGATCATGACCTGCGCCGCCTCGCGGAACGAGTGGAGCGCGAAGATCTGCGAGCCGATATGGCAGTGGAAGCCGACGAGCTTCACGTTGGGAGCCTCGATGGCGTCCTTCACGCACTTGAACGCGAAGTCGTCGAGCATGGTGAAGCCGAACTTGGAGTCCTCGCAGCCCGTGCGGATGTACTCGTGCGTGTCGGCCTCGACGCCGGGCGTGATGCGCATGTAGATGGCCTGCTCGACGCCAAGTTCCCCGGCAATCTCGGACACGCGCGCAAGCTCGATGCGGCTGTCTACCACGATACGGCCCACACCTGCGGAGATGGCCTCGCGCAGCTCGGCCGGGGTCTTGTTGTTGCCGTGCACGAAGACACGATCCATCGGGAAGCCCGCCATCTGGGCACAGGCGAGCTCGCCGCCGCCCGACACGTCGAGGCAAAGCCCCTCCTCGTTCACAATGCGCACGACTTCCTTGTTCAGGAAGGCCTTCGAAGCGTAAATGACGTCGGAGTTCTCGTAGCGCGAGCGGAACGCCTCGCGATAGGTCTCCATGCGCCAACGAAGGTCGGCCTCGTCGAACACGTAGAGCGCGGTGCCTTCCTCGCGCGCGAGCTTCACCATATCGACGCCGCCGATGAACAGGTGGTTATCGCGAACCTCGGCCGTGCGGGGAAGAACCTCGCCCAAATCCATGGTGGTGAGGTTGTCGGGCTGCTTGCTGGTATCGGATGCTGGGAGAGACATAGCTGTCCTTTCTGATGCTGTGGAATTTTCCCAGTCTATCATTTGGGCGATGAGCAAGTATTTCCCATTCGTAAAATGCACGCGTTTTATAGGGAAGGGGAAGGTGAGCGGGACGAATAGCAAACCTGCGGATTCGCGGAAGCTGGAGTGCGCACGCCCGCGGAAAGGCCCACTTCGAGTACAATGGGCGTCTAGATAGCGCCTGGGGAAGGGCGCCTGAACACTCAACGTTTTGGAGGCAACTTATGTCCAAACCCGAACCGTCGATCGACCAGTGGCTCAAGGAAGCCAAGGCCGACCCGAAAGCCGCGCAGTGCGGCATGTTCCTCACCCACAACGGCATCGTGCGCATCACGCCTAAAAAGCAGGTGCGCGAAGGCGTCCAAGGCCTTGGGGAAGTCGCGAAGGTGCAATTCTCCTACGACGCCGAGGGCGTTGCCGCGGCCGAGAAGGAAGCGCTCACCTGGCCGGGCGTGTACTACGTGCGCACCTGGATGAACGAGGGCGAGCTTGGCGTGGGCGACTCCATCATGTACGTGCTCATCGGCGCCGACATCCGCCCGAACTGCGTCGATGCACTGCAGAAGCTCGTCGGCAAGATCAAAAACGAGCTCGTCGTGGAAAAGGAAATCTACGCGTAGAGCTTTCGCGTGAACGCAGCGGCGCCCCGGGGAGAAAAGCCAACCTCGGGGCGCCGCACTAATGCAACGAGACGAGCGGGGGCGCACCTCGTTGCATTTCCCCTAGTCGAGCGCTTGCGGCGGAAGGGGCGCGTTGAGGCTCTTGTGCACGTTCACGAGCGCGTCGTCGGGACGGTAGAACAGCCGCAACGCCAAGAGCGGTTGGCCGACCTGGAAGATATTGTCGTCAATCGCCGTGCGCATGGCGTCGTCGAGCGCATCGAGCAACGAGTCAAGCGGCGCGATGGGCACGCCTTCTCCGGCCAGGATCGTGTCGACTTCCTCGCGATCGATAGGGCCCTGTCCGGTCTCCGCCATCAGCCGATGCATCTCGATAGTGCATTGGGCCAGGTAAATCGGGGCTGTCATCATCGACTTCATGTAGCACGCCACGCCGAGCGCCGTTTTCCCCGCCTTCCATTCCACGTACGCGAGCTGATAGTACGCAAGCGCGATCTCGTCGGGCTGCGTCGCGATTTCCAGGCAGCGCCTGAGCGTGCGCGAGGATGTGGACACGTCGCCCATGAGCATGTATGCGCGTGCCGTCTGGCGATACGCGGGCGTATAGGTGGGCGCAACTTGAATGCAGCGCAGGCCGAACTGCACGGCCTCTTCCGCGTGGCTGAACGACTCCTCGAGAAGGCGAACCGACTCCAGGTAGCACATAGCCAAAGACGACGGCAGCAACTCGACGCGTTTCCCCTCGTCAGGATGGGGGAAGGCAAGTCCGCTACGCCAGGGTGCGCTCCCCTGCCGCTCGCGGTTGTAGATGATGCGCGACGCATACGTGTCGAACATGCGATGGACAGCTTCGGAGTTGTCCGCAAAGCGCTTGGACTCCTCAGCCTGGCGAATCGCCTCGCGCAGGATCGACGCCGCCCGATGCGGGTCGGCCTGCGCGACGGCGCGCGCCTGCCCGAGTGCATTCAGATAAGGGTCCTCCCCCATAAAGCAACTGACCAGCGCGTTCTGGTCGTGTGCATCAACGTTGCCTTCCAGAAGGTCGGTCATGAGGCGCGTGCACGCCGCAAAAATACGCGGGTCGTCGGCTGCATTCTGCTCCGTCTGCGCCAAGCGGATTGCCTCGGTGGTGCTCGTCGCGCGCGCGATCGCATCGGCGAGCCGCTCGCCCGCATGGCGCAGTTGGGCATCGGAGTGAATCCTTAGGTCGCGAAGCGATTCGGCGCCGAAGGCCTTCGCCTCGCGCGGACCGAAGGCGAGCGAGCCCACCTCGGGCAGCTCGCCGCGAATGCGTTTCGCTTCGGCATCGACGGCATCATCGAGCGAGAAGTCGACCGCGTCGATGCCGAAGCGCGCACCGCATTCCGCGAACAGCGACTCGGGGTCCCCCTCGAGCCCTTCCCGGAAACGGGCACCCTCGCAGATGCTTCTCGTGAATTTCACCTGGTAGAGAGTATGCGCATCGCGGCCGTCGGCATCGGCACTTCCGCTGCCGTTGTCGCCGGGTTCGACAACGACGCTACCGTCTTCGAGCTCGACGATGACGCTGCCGCCATCGAACTCATCGCCTTCGGCGTCAAACCCGCCGTCAAACTCGCCATCTTCGCCGCCGAAACCGGCGCCAAACCCGGTGACGATGCCGGCGCCGTCGCCATGACTTTCACCTGTCGGCTTGCTGCCTTCGGGTTCGACCTCGCCGGCTGTTCCCAGTTCCCGCGCACAGACGACCACCTCATCGATCGCGCACCCCGCATGGAATGCTGCCGCGGCGAGCATCATGCCCGCGTGCTCGGCGTAGCGCAGCGCCATCCGCCCTCGCTCGGCGTCGGATTGGTCGACCCAGGAACCCACCTGAGAGGAATATACCCGCTGTGGCATAAGCTGCGCAGGCGGAACAACCACCTCGAACGCAACCTTTCCGCAGCGCACGTCGACGCGGTACTCGACCATGAAGCGAACGGGCAGCTGGAAGCGCTCGACCGATTCCCCGATCGAGCGGCGGACATCCCATTCCCCCGCCTTGTTCGGCGCCGCGGCGTTCTCGTCTGCGGGGCGCGCGGCGCAGGGAGCCTGCGCAGCAACCGCCTCGAACAGCTGCGTATCGATGGCACCGCACACATCGATTTCGGAAATATCCTGTTCAGGCACATCGCAGCACCCCGCGTCCGAATTCTTCTCGAGCTTTCGCGCAATGAGCACGAAGCGGTTGATCGCCGACTCGATAGCCCAAATCGTCGCCTCGGGAATGCCCTCGCCGCCTTCCCCGCGACCAAGGAAATACGTGTCCGAATAGCGCCGCGTCCGAACGAATCGCAGCGACGGGGCGTTCAACCCGTCGCTCTGGGCACCTGCCAGCACGCCCATCGCGTTCGCGTCGTAAAGCCAGCTCGCAAGCAGAAGCGCGAGCGACGGAGGCTGCATCGCGGAATCGAGGGCCGCAGAGCGGATGTCGTGCAGGGCGCCGAGCAGGTCCTCGAAGGGCGTTTCGGAGTCGAGGCTCTCCATGATCTCGCCGAGACCGCGCGCCGGGACCCGCGCGCCGCCGAGCAGCGGACGGAAGGTGAACGCGAAAAAGCAGCGGGCGAGCGCCTCGTGATACGTGAGGTTGTCCGAGTAGGAGCCGAAATCGCACCAGGAATCGAAAAGCGAGTAGCGGCCGTTTTTCAGGGAGAAGCAGGCGACTTGACGAACCCCGCGCTTGTCGCGCAGCTGGACGGTGCCGCGAATCTCCTCATCGCGCTTGAATTTCGCATTAGGCATGACAAGCGTGCCGAAATCCGAGGGGGACTTCCCATCCCGCGGTCGCGAGAACAGGATGTCGGGATCGCGCGCCGGGGGCGCGAAAAGCGGGCGGTCGGTCACGAACGCGCGACCGTAGCAATCAACGTAACCCCAGATACGAAACTTGTTTTCTGCGATGAACTCGACCAGGTAGATGTCGCCTGAGGAGGGAGTAATGCTCGAATCGCGAATCCAGCCGAACGACGACGTTGGCGCGGGAGAGCCAGGCAGAGGCATCGCCGCATCGGGCAGCACTTGGGGTCGCGTCCCGAAAAAACCGACCCTGCCATCGATGCGATACACGCCATCTCGTTCTGCCACGCAATGCGCCATCAAACTTCCTTTCCTCTTGGGGAAAGAATAGCACTGCACAGCGCAGATGCCCCGCTCAACGAAGCGCAATGTCGATACGAGCGACTCGGTACACGGCAAAGGCCCAATTCCGGCGCATAAAAAACGCGGCAGCTCAATCGGGCTGCCGCGCAGAGGGAACCTGGGTGCCTTAGTGGTGATGGTTGCACGCCTGGTCGGCGGACATGATGGGCGCTTCACCAGCCGCAACGGCTCGAACGGCGTCGCCCACGATCGGATGCTCGGCGTCGTAGTACACCGTGATGCCCGCCTGATTGAAGCCCATGAGCGGACGCATCCCCATACCAGCAGCGACGATGGCATTGCATCCGGCGTCGGCGAGCAGGCCCACCGGGCGCAGACAACCGCCCTCTTCGTGCGGCGGGTTCGCAACCATCGTCGCCTCTTCGGAAACCACACCGTCCACGATGTCGACCACGGTGAAGCAGTCGCAGTGACCGAAATGGCCGGAGCGCTCAGCGTTGAGGCCGGCCGCGCCCATCGTCGGCACAGCGAGTTTAATCGAGGTAGTCATCTTGCCTTCTTTCTTCGGGGCCTCCGCCCCGCTTCCTCGCATGCCGCACGATCGACGCAGCACCGTCGCGGCCATGCATCCCAACTCATCTCGTTGAGTTCAAAATACTCCTGATATCGAGTATTTTATCGCGACGACCGCGTTCTAGGACGAATGGCATGAATTTGTCTCTAAATGACACTTAATTACTATCATATTAATCGAGTTACCGGGAGGTAAGCAGGCCCACGCCGAACGCACGCTGGAGAACCATCGCCGCACGCTCGCGTGCCACATCCTCGCCCGGGGCGAGTACCTGCCCCGCATCCGTGTCGTAGCCCTTCACGAGGCCCTGGCCGGCGGCCCAGTTAACGTACTTTTTCGCCCAATCAGACACGCTCGACGCGTCCAGGAACACCGACAGATTGTCGCCCGCTGCATCGATATCGCCAGACTTCGCAGTGAGGCGAGCGAGAACTGTAACGAGCTGCTCGAAGGTCACGTTCTCGTTCGCCGCGAAGTCGGCCGAGCCGTCATCGCGGATAAAGCCGGTCATCACGCCCTTCTTCACCGCCCAATTGGCAGCGGCGGTATAGTACATGCCGTCGGCAGACCCGGCGATGCCAGTCTCGTCTTTCGCATTAGTCGGATCGTAGGATGCCGCCTCATCGGGGCAGGCGTTGCGCCAAAGGATCGTCGCGAGCTGACCGCGCGTCAGCGTGTCGCCGACACCAAAGAGGGTCGTTCCCGTATAGCCCGTCATGAGGCCCTTTCCGGCAACGAACGTCACCGCAGGCCCGTACCAAAGCGAGTAGTCAACATCAGTGAAGGTGGGTACCGCAGGCCCGGACGCCGCCTCGGTCGTGAATTCCTGCACGGCGGTACGTGTGACGCCGCCCTTGTCGTTCGTGACCAAGGCATACCAGCCGTACTTGGTGCTCGGGGTCAGCCCCTTCCAGGTGAAGGAGACATCCCCCGACCCCGTCGCAGCGCCGATCTCGGTCGCGCTCTCAACGCTCGCGCTGATCGCAGACGTGGTCAGGCTCTTCTTCAGGTCGTCGGCGCTCTTCGTGAACGGCACGTCAAGCTCCATGATGTCCTGGTTGAGATACTGCGCGCCGGCCGCATACGAGCTCTGCTTCGCGGTGTCGTAGTAGTTGAAATCGTCGCGGTAGGGGGAATACGAGTTAAGGTAGACCTTGTTGTTCTTCAAATCGAAGTACAGGAACTTGAGGTACTCGCTGCCGCCCTCGGGATCGGACTGGTAGTCGGTGCAAATCTGGTACACGGTGCGCTCGTTCACGCCGTCGCCGTTGTCGTCGAACGCGCTCGTCTCGATAGACGACCCGTGGTAGTGCCCGTTGAGCACCGCGAACACGTTCGGGTTCTTTGCGACGACTTCCTCCTGCAAAAGCTTGCCGGTGTAGTCGAGCAGCCCCGCATCCGTCTCCTTCACGTTGGTGTAACGGTGCAGGCAGATGATGGCCTTGCGATCGGGGTACTGCGCGAGCACCTCGTTCATCCAGTTAATCTCGTCGGTGTAGATGTCCCAGCTCATATACAGGACCAAGAAGTCCTGACCGTTCTCGGAAAGCAGGTCGTAGTGGCCGAGGTTGTTCTTGTACGAACCACCGTACCAGGGGTTGCCACTGTAGCGGTCCTCACCGAAGTACTTCCAGTAGTTGCCGTAGCCCTCCATGCCCGCATAGACGTCATGGTTGCCCGCAAGCACGCCGTTAGGGATGCCCGCGTCGTCGAGGATCTTCATGGAGTGGTCGGCGTTCACCCATTCGCCGCCCATGTCCACGTCATCGACGATGTCTCCGGTGTGCATGACGTAGCGGATGCCGAGCCTTTGCGCGTTGTCCACGATCCATTGGTTCATGTTGTCGTAGTGGTACGGGAAGCTCTCGGCGTAGTACTGGGTGTCGGTTTCCCAAGCAAACGAGAAGTCGTAATTCTCGGGAATGCCCGTGCCGTCCCAACTGGACTGGGTCGTCTGGCCCGCCTCGTCGAGGGACTGCAGGGACACAGACTCCGTGAACGCAGACTCGTCAGGAAGAGCCGTCGTCGGATAGCCATCGACTGCAACCTGCTGCACGAGAATTACCGCGTTGCCATCGCGCAGGTGGTCGGCAGCGGGGAACTCGCCGGTCATCTCGCCATTCGAGTCGGCGGTTGCGACCTTTTCCCAACCTTGCGTCGTGAAGTTGTAGACATACATCGTGACCGGGTGGGCGTCATCGGTGCTCGACGCCTGGCCCTTCCAGGAAAGCGACACGGTGTCGCCCTCGGCGGCAGTTCCCACCTTCGCCTCGAACAGCTGAGCCGGGAACGAGCCATCGTCGGTGGCCGCCTGATTCGTCGAAGCCGCAACGATATCGTCAGCGGAAAGCGTGCGGCCCTGGCGGAAGCTCACGTTGGCGGGGTCTTCTCCCACGTTGACCGTCAGGTTCGCCGTCGCGGTCGTGACGCCGTCCCCGTCCGAATCGACCGTCACGTCGGGGTCGTTGTCCTCGACGGTGAACTTCACCTGCGACGTCGTGACATTGCCCGCCTCGTCGACCGCAACGACGGCAAGCGTATGTTCTCCCACCGCAAGCTTCTGCGGGTCGATGGCGGAAGGCAGCGCGAGATCCTCCCCGTCAAGTGTGGCTGCAACCGACTTCAGGCCGTTCATATCGGTCGCGATCTTGGAGGGATCAAGGGTGACGGCCTGGTAGAGCGGCTTGCCGTCCTCAATGCCCAGGTCAACCGTCGGTTTCGTGTTGTCAACAATGACGTTGGCAGAAGCCGTGCCGTTCTCACCCTGCGCGGTCACGACATGCGAGCCGTCAGTAATCTGCCCGGTAGCCCAATCAAAGCCCATGGCAGTGGCATCTGCCGCAGGAATCTCAAACGTGGCATCGAGATGGGTCTCCATGCCCGCGGAATCGCCGATGGTGTGCCACTCGCCGAGTTCTGTGCTCGTGTTGGTCTTCTCGTTGTTGGGCGCGATGCTCACCGGCAGGTAGCTCTTGTCGTTTGCCAGCTTCATCTGCAGGCCGGACACCTTGTAGTCCTCATGGTTCTCACCGAACACCGAGGGGTAGAGAGCCTCCTCGAACGGCGTGCCCGAATCGCCCGCCCACAAGGTCAGCGTCACGTCGTAGGTATCCTTCTCCGCATTGTAGGTGAAATACTTGTTGTCGATATGCACCGCACGCGACGTGGGCGATTCGCACCACGGGCCCAGGATGGTGATGATGTCGCGCGGGTTGTCACCGTAAGGAGCGGTGATGGCGTCCTTGAAATAACTGTCCATGCCGCTCGTCTGCACCATGAACCAGGCGCCGTTCTCGAAGGTCTTGCGCGCATCAGTGACTTGGCTGCCATCAACCGAGATCGTCGTTTTCACGTTGTCGGAGCCGTCATTGGCGGTGACCGTCGTGGTGCCCGAGACGACGGCTCCGTCCTTGAGCGACAGACGCATGCCATCGGTGGCGTTCAAGCGGTTGATCTTCACCGTCTTCTCGTCGGTCTCGCTCATACCGTAAAGGGAGTAGGCGCGCACCTTGTAGGTGACCTTGTCATGGCCGAACAGCACATCAGAGGGGGTCTGCATCATAAAATGCCCCAAGCGCCACTGGGTCTTCTGCTTAACGACGGTCCAATCGGAATCATCGTCGAGCTTGTAGAGCACCTCGGTGCCGAGCAGGTACGGGCGCGTCTTGAGCGCCTCCGCGCCACCAGGATAGTTCGTCGGGTTGTCGGCACCGGACTCATTTTCCTTGTTGTCGGTGAAGGCATCGCGGCGCTCGTCGCTCGTAGCGCCGAGCAGAAGGTCGGTGTCGTAGAGCACCTTCAGGGTGTCACCCTCGTCGATGGAGTCGGGAACGGTGTAGATATCCTGCATGTTCTCGGAAAGCGTCGGAGCCTTGCCGTCGTCGGCAGGATATCCCGGATAACCTTGAAACTTCGCCGTCACCGGGCTTTTCTGCCAATCGGCAACCTCGCCGGGCGTGGCAGCGGAGACCTCGACGGGAATGGATGCATTGGTTGCAGTAAGCCCGCTCGTGCCGACCGGCTCGCGATCGCCCGTGCCGCGGGGGTACGTGTACTGCAGCGAGGTGTCGTGATCGCTGCGCTCCTCAGCGCCCTCGTTGAATCCCGCCACGGTGAACGCATCGTCTTCCGTGGTGCCGAAACGAATCCAGCGCGCGTCGGAGGAATGCAAGCCCGCGTAGTTCACGCGCACGATATCTTTGCCCTCTTCGAGGCTCGTGCCGTAGAAGTTGTTGAAGTCCTCGACCGTGGTGCCGTTGCTGGAAAGGTAATACACCATGGTCTTGCCAGGCTCGAGGTATGCCGTGAAATCGTCAAGCGACCAGACCTTACCCGACGCAGATGCCGTCTGATCAGGGTATTCGTAGTAGTAGAAAATCTTGAAGTAGCTCAGATTGATAGGCTTGTCGGAAGCGTTGTACACCTCGAAATAGGAATACTGCTTGCCGTCGGTGCTTTGCGGATTGGCATGCACCTCGGTGATGTAGTAGGGTGCCACCTTCTCCGCAACAGGCACCTGCGCGGCGTTCTGAGTCGTCTGTGCGTCCGTGCGCACCTCGTTGCCGGCGTTGCCGTACGCGGTGACGTACCACTCGACGCTCTCGCCGAACAGTTCGCTTGAGTCAATCGTGCCCGTGAAGGTCTTGCCGTCACCGGTCGGCTCGAGCGCAACCGTCTTCTCGTCGGACGCTTTGTCGCCGTAGTGCTGCTTATAATGCAGATTCACGAACATGCTCGCCGACGAGCCATCGTAGGGAACCTGGGCGGTTACCTTGAACTGCCCGTCGCCGGTCGCTGTGACTTTCTCGATCGTCGCCTGCTTGTCGCTCGCGTTCGCGCGCTGCGCCGGGACCTGATCGGCGGAAACCGAGCCCGGGGTCGCCTGCGCGAGCCCGCTATCGACGCACTCGCGACCGGAGCCGGGATAGGTGTACTGGATGCCCTGCTTGTCGGGGTTGCCTGCGGGAATCTCGTCTCCGTTCGCGTTCGACCAGGCGCCTACCATGACGGCGTCGTCGTCTTTTCCGAAGAAGTACCCGCGCTTGTTCGTGGTGTGGATGCCCGAATACGGCGTGCGGATGATGTCCTTGCCCTCGATGAGATTGGTCCCGTAGGTCTTGTTGAAGTCGGCAAGCGATGTCTCGTTCTTCGAACCGCCCATCCACAGGACAAGCGTCTTGCCAGGCTCGATTACGACATCGGAGTCTCCGCTACCATAATCGATGCCCTTGTGCTTATCGGAGGAGCTGAACACCTTTCCCGTGCCCATGCCCCCTTCGTAGCAGTAGTAGTACACGTAATCTTTGAAGTTGATGGGGCTGTCGGAGTTGTTGTACACCTCCACATAGGTGTATTTCCCCTTGCCGGGAGAATCGGTGACCACTTCCGTCACCAACAGCGGAGACACCTGGTCGGAAGCCGCCTGGGCCTCCCCCGCATCTCCCTTTGCCGTCCCCGTCGCCTGTGCGGTGCCGCCCGTTGCGTCGCCTTCGGCCCCGTCGGCAAATGCCGCAGGCAGCGGTACCGCAAGCGACGCAGCGAGCGTTGCGGCGATCACGGCGTTGAAGCATCGTTTCATACTTCCGCGTTCCTCCTCTTTCGCATGGTTATTCGTGTCCGCGCACTGCGGGCACGATTGGAAAGTGTGGCCGACCAACGTAAGGTCGACATCAGGCGGAGGGAAGGTTTGGGCATAGCTTTCGCAAGAAGCGCGTTAAGCTCTGTTAAGAAGTATGCAAGGCACCTGAGCCCTGGCGGCTCTTCCTCGAAAGGCAGAAAGCTGTAATCAGCGCAGCACAGGGAACGGAGACGATGATTCCGATCGATCCGGAAAGGCCCCGCAGGATCTCAATTCCGATGGCGTATTCGTTCCAGTACTCGAAGTACGGCATCGCGTAGGCGTAGATGATCACGAGCGTGTTGACCGCCCCGCCGGCGAACGCGAGGATGAGCGTGTGCGTCATCGTGCCCATCATGTCGCGGCCGACGGACATTCCCGACTTGAAGAGCTCGCGCACCGAGAGCGCCGGGCTGGCGGCGTGAAGCTCGCACTCGTGCGACGTGACCGACATGGAGATGTCCATCACCGCGCCGAGCGAGGAAATGAGGATTCCCGAGAACAGAAGGCCCGAAACGTCGAGCTTGCTGTTCTGTCCAACATACGCAAGCGTTTCGATCTCGCTGACGTTCAGCCCCGAGATGTGCCCCAGCGAGCCGAACACGCTGGCGACCAAGCCGGCCACAAGCACGCCCACGACCGTAGCGACTATCGAGCAGAGCGTTTTCGCAGACCAGCCGCCAATAAGGTACATCCCGACAACCGTCACGAGCACCACCACGAGCACGGCGGTCCAAAAGGGAGACGCACCGCTGTAGACCATCGGCAGGTACAGGAAGAATATGCAGGCGAACGTGAATGCCAGGCCGAGCGCCGAGAGCGTCCCCGAGCGACCGCCCGCCACGCAGAGCAAAACGAGGAACAGCCCAACGAGCGCCCAGAGCACGATTCCGCGATCGTAGTTGTAGACCGTCGCGACCAGGGAGCCATCTTGCCCCTCGTTCACCAGGACGATTACTTTCAACCCCGGCGAGCAGAACGCGCCGGAGTTGTTGGAATACGGGCTCGTCGCCTCGGCCTGCTGGCCTGCGTACTGGCCCGACGCAATTGTGAGAAGCACTTTCTGGTTGCCCTGCATCTCGCCCGAGTCGCTCAGACTCACGTCGCTCGAGATGACCTCGTCGACCGTCGCTTTCTCGAACTCGCTTCCCCCCGTCGGCCGCAAAGGAACGCGGTCGATTCCCGCGTTGAGCCACATGAGAAACCCCGCAAAGGCGACGAGCAGGATGGCGAACGCGGCGACAGCGATGCGGGAGCGACACATGGGGCACGCAGCCGACAGCCTCCCCAGACGATTGGATTTCACAGTTTGACCCCTCTTCACTAGGCAACAACCGTTAAACCCTATCGGGAAGGGCGGACGCAGATGGGGCGCGCACGAACTCTTGAGGAGGATTTTTCCTTCACCTTACGTTAGGGCGAGGCGTGCGCGCCCATGCGAAGCTTGCCGCGTCACACGCTGGGCGGGTCGTGCCGCGCTCACATGAAGCTTGCCGCGCGTCCCGCGTTGGGCGGAGAAATGGGCGCTCGCAATGCCGCAGGTCACGAAACAAGAAAGCCCCTCCGTGCAGTTCAGGCTGCGATCTGAAGGGGCTTGAAAAGAGCATGCCGCCGGCGGGTTGCCAGCTTGTTCGTTGGCGAAGGGGCATGCGCCCCGAGATCCGCCTCGACGAAAGCAACCAGGCAAAGGCCGAGCGGCCAAACGCAGCGTCACGCCAAACGCCAGGGCTTACTCCTTGCCCTGCGCGCGCTGGGAGTTCTCGAACGTGAAGCGTCCCATTTTCACCCCACCCAGAATGTGAATATGGAAATGCTTCACCGTGGTCGCGGAATCGGGACCGGTGTTCACCACCGTGCGGAAGCCGGACTCGCGCACGCCCTTGATCTCGGCGACCTTCGGAACGACCGACATCATGTGACCGAAGACTTCCTCGGGCACACCGTCGCACATGTCGTCGTAGTGCTTCTTCGGCACGAGCAGCGTGTGCACGGGCGCCTCGGGCTCGATGTCGTCGAACGCGAAGCAGATGTCGTCCTCATAGACCTTGTTCGTGGGGATTTCCCCGGAGATGAGTTTGCAGAACAAGCAATCGTCAGCCATGTCGGCTCCTTTCGATAGCATCACGTCAAGACTAGTTTACAGGTACTTCACGACCAAATCGCCCATGCCGGCGCAGTTAACCACCTTGTCGGCAGGAGTGGTGGCATCCTTCAAGTCGCCCGTACGCCACCCGTCGTTCAAGAGGTTGGTCACCGCGCGGCGGATGTCGTCGGCGGCGTCGCTCATGTCGAAACTGTAGCGCAGCATCATCTCGACGGAAAGAATCTGCGCGAGCGGGTTCGCGATACCCTTGCCCGCGATGTCGGGCGCGCTGCCGTGGGAAGGCTCGTAGAGCGCGGTTCCGTCGCCCAAGCTGGCGGAGGCGAGCATACCGAGCGAGCCCGTGATCTGGGCAGCCTCGTCGGAGAGGATGTCGCCGAACATGTTCTCGGTCACCACGACGTCGAAGTCGGCAGGACGGTTAATCAGCTGCATCGCCGTGTTGTCCACGAGCAGATCCTCGATTTCGACATCGGGGTACTCGGCCTCGCCGATGCGATGCACGATCTCGCGCCACATGCGGGAAGTCTCGAGCACGTTGGCCTTGTCGACGCTCGTCACCTTCTTGCGGCGCTTGCGCGCAGCCTCGAACGCCTGGCGGGCGATGCGCTCGATCTCGTACTCGCGGTACTCGAGCGTGTCGTAGGCGCGCTGTCCCTTGGCGCCGTTGGTGCCGGCACCTTCCTCGTCGTAGAAGCGCTCGCGCTTGCCGAAGTACAAACCGCCCGTCAATTCACGCACGATCATGAGGTCGACGCCCGCGATGACCTCGGGCTTCAGCGTGGAAGCGCCGGCGAGGGCGTCGAAGATCTGCACGGGGCGCAGGTTGGTGTAGAGGCCTAAGCCCTTGCGGATGCCGAGCAAGCCCTGCTCAGGACGCGGGGCGTTCGGGTCGGTCGTGTCCCACTTCGGTCCGCCCACAGCAGCGAGCAGCACGGCGTCGGCGGCCTTCGCGGCATCGAGCGTTGCCTGGGGAAGCGGCTCGCCCGCCGCATCGATGGCGGCACCGCCGATAAGCGATTCCTCGCACGCGAACTCCGTGTCGTACTTCGCGCCGACGGCGTTTAAGACTTTAACTCCTTCCGCGATGATTTCCGGGCCGATGCCGTCACCCGGCAAAAGGCAGATGTTGTACTTCGTAGTCATAGTTGCATGCCTCTTTCGATAAGCGGTTTCTCGCACCAGCCTATAGTAGCGCAGCGCGATAGCAAGGAAGGGCCTTACTCGGATTTCCCCGCGCAAACTCGCAAAACGAAAGTTACAGCAGCGGCGAGAAATGGGCCATAGGGGTATTCCCAAACCCACGCTCGCTCCCACATACTTCCAAGCGACAACCCGAATGCTAAGGAGGCTTCATGGAAGATTTCTTCGCTATCAAATGTCGCAACTGCGGCGGCCCCATGTATTCCCACCAGGCAACCCGAAGCTTCGAATGCGCGTATTGCGGGACAAGCGAGCCTTGGGGAGAAGGCGCGGCGGGGCAAGATTCCATCGTGAAGTTCCGCCATCAACCCCTTCAAATGGTAAACGGCCTGATCAAGCTACCCCAAGTGTCGCGCCTCGAGCCCCCGAAGGAATCCGACTGGTACTTCTTCAAGCCCTACTGGCGCAACATGTCCCTCGCCGAGTGGATCTTGAACGAGGACCCCGCCACCGCAGGCGAGTTCGAGCGCGCGACGACCGTGAGCATCCCCTGCCCGTTTTGCGGCGCGGCGTTCGAGGGCGAGTCGACCCAGAGCGTGTTCGAATGCCCGTCGTGCGGAAACAAAATCGGCGCCACCGACCTGCTGCAACCCGGCACCTTCAGCAAGTACCTGTCCATCGGGACGGGCTCGGAATACATCCCTGACCAGGCAATTCCCTGCCGCATATCCGAGCAGCAGGCGCGCGCAAATGCCCGCGAGCTTGTGCGGCAACACCCCGACCTCTTCGAGGGGCACAGCGTCGAGGACGCCATCGACAACCAAATGATCCTCGCGTACGCCTCCGTATCGCTTGCCGACCTGCGCATAATCGCGTCTTACCCCGGCAAGAAGCTCCAGAAGGAGACGCTCGTGCTCTTCGAGGTGCTCGACTGGGTCTACCCCAAAACGCGCATGTTCGACCTATCGCTCATGAACCTTTTGGAACCGTGGGACTTCTCCGAGGTTGCCCCCTTCGACCCCGCCATGCAAGAAGGAAATTTCCGCGTGGCGGCCGTCGAGGCCTTCGCGAAGGACAGCGTCATCATCGACAACCTGGCGCTCAAGATTGCGAAAAACGACGCCGAAGAAGCGCTCGGCCTGAGCAAGAAGAGCCTGCGCACCTGGACATATAACGTAAGGAAGCACACTTCTGGGCTCATGCTCGTGCCAATTTACTACTTCGATCGGCCCGCTTCGGACGGACGCGAGGGCGAGCAGGTGCGCATCGCCGTGAACGGCCAAACGGGACGCGCCGCCGCCGTGGTGTTCAGCGAAACGCGCGAAACCCACGTCGTCGCCCCGCTTAGCTCGACCCTGCACCTCTCGGGCGAGAGCACCGTGCACGCGACGCCCATCGAGATCCGCTACGTGAAGTCACCGTTCCTACACGAGATTGTCCGTATCGGCGGCGACGGAGGCAGCGGCGGCGCCCCGCAGGCCGAGACGAAGCGCGAAGGGTCCTTGCGCGAGGAGAAGGTTAAAAAGCAAGGGTTCTTCTCGAAGATATTCGGGAAGTAGTCCACCGAGCGGCAAATGTCTGGAGGAAGAAAAGACGGGGCGAACAGGGAAAACGATGGCCTGGCCGCCCCCTTTGCGTAGCCGCGAGGACTAAGGCGGGAGAGCCGATTCCAAGGCTGGCGACTCCTCATTTAAACCTCGTGGCATTTTCCCCTACAACAATGGTGACTATTCCCCCAGAGCCGTCACCGCCCGCTCGAGTCGACTGCAGGCGTCCTCGATCATGGCCTTCGGGCTCGCAAGGTTCACGCGAACGAAGCCTGCGCCCTCGGGGCCGAACATCGTCCCCATGTCGAGCCAGAGCTTCGCCTCTTTTTCCACCAGGCGCTTGAGCTCGGCGTCGTTAAGCCCCAGGCCACGGCTGTCAAGCCACGGCAGGTACGTGCTCTCGAGCGGCACGAGCTCCACGCCCGGCATGCGCGAAACCGCCGCTTCGAGCACGGCGTAATTCTCGTCGAGCACGCCCTTAAGCTCGTCGAGCCATTCCCCGCCCTGCTCATAGCACGCCTGTGTGGCCACGACGCCGAACACGCTCGGCTCGTCGTAGCCCGTGCGGTCGAGCGTGCGCCTGAACGCGGCGCGCAGATCCGGGTTCGGGATGAAGATGTTTGACAGCTGCAGCCCTGCCAGGTTGAACGTCTTGCTCGGCGCCGTGCAGACGACGGCGCTTTTGGCATAGCGCTCGCCGAGCGAGGCGTACGGCACATGCACATGGCCCGCACGCGCGAAGTCGGCATGAATCTCGTCGGCGACCACCACGACGTTGTGGCGCAGACAGATGTCGCCGATGCGCCGCAGCTCGTCTTCGGTCCACGCGCGCCCCACGGGATTGTGCGGATTGCACAGGATGAACAGCTTCGCGCCCGTTTTCTCCAGCTCGCGCTCGAAGCCCTCGTAGTCCATGGTGTAGCGCCCGCCATCGTAAAGCAGCGGGCTTGTGACCATCTTGCGGCCGTTGTCCTCAATCATCATGCGAAACGGGTAGTACACGGGCGGCTGGATGATCACGGCATCGCCCGGCTGCGTGAACGAGGTCACGGCCATGGCCAGGGCAAACACCACGCCGGGGGTCATGACGAACCACTCGCGCTCCGGACGCCAGCCGTGACGGCGCTCGAACCACCCTTGCACCGCCTCGTAGTATCCGTCGGGCGCCATCGAGTAGCCGAACACACCGTGAGCCACGCGCTCCGTCAATGCCTCGATCGCGGCGGGCACGGTCTTGAAGTCCATGTCGGCGACCCAAAGCGGCAACTCATCGGCGGCGTGACCGCGGCGGTTCCACGCGTCCCACTTCAAGCTGCCCGTACCGCGGCGCTCAATAATCGTCTCGAAATCGTATTTCGTCATGCGAATGCTCCGTTCACTGTCGCACACAAGGCCGCACCCGGGCGCACCCATCCCGGGCAAAACACGCAACCTTGGTGATTTATCCTCCCTCGATAAGGTTACCCTATCGCCTGCTCCAAGTCGGCGATAAGGTCCTCCGCGTTTTCGAGGCCAACCGAAAGGCGCAGCAGGCGCTCATCGATTCCCAACTTGTCGAGCATCAGCCCCGGAATCGAGCCATGAGTCTGCACAAGCGGATACGTCACGAGGCTCTCCGTGCCGCCAAGGCTCTCCGCAAAGAGAACGAGCCGCACGCGCTCGAGCAGCATGGTGATACCGCCATGCCATTCGAGAACGCCAGACAACCCTAGCTGCTTCGCCCATGCGGGGCGCGCAAAGACCGAGAGGTGCAACAGCTCGCAGAAATCTTGAGGCTCTCGCCCGCACGACACGGCACGCGCGCCCGATCCACGCCAGCCCGCCACGCGAGCTACACACACAGAGGCAAGACGGTGCAGCCAGCATTTCCCTAGTAATTTTGTATGGTTCGAATACGAGTGGTTAGTGTATCGGAGAATCGCACTACCTGCATGAAAATCAGATAACTCTGATTTTCGCTTTTCAGAACACCAGTTATCAGGTGGAAAATCATTGCCGCATTTGCGGAAAGACAACGTCCGATCAGCAGGTCAGTGCAAAATCAGGGGAACGGGAGGCGCCGGGTTAAACTGAAGGGACCGACCCCAGAGAAGCTCCGGAGCCAGCCCCAGTCCATGTTAAGCCGCTGGTTGAGATAGCCCTCATCGTCACTAACCTTCGTGTTTTCCTTGGAGGCGTTCTTACGGGCATTCTCATAATCCCTGCGTGTCACCATCGCGTCCTCATAGAGGCGCTGGCTCATCCCGAATAGCGTCGCGCTGCTCGACGAGCTCGTCGTAGGGCTGTTTCAGCTCGTCGTACTTCTTCTGGGCGGCTTCAAGATTAGAGGTGTCGACGCCCTGCGCCGCCTCCTCAGCATCGGCTTTCTGCTTTACTTCCCCAGCACCTTCTTCGTGCGGTTGATAAGCCCGCCTTCCTCGATGATCTCGCGAATGAACGGCGGGAACGGCTGCGCCTTGAAAGTCTCGCCCGTCGTAGTATTCGTGATGACGCCCGCATCGGCGTCGACATCCACGACGTCGCCCTGCTTGATAGCATCAACGGCCTCGGGGCATTCCATGATGGCGAGGCCAGTGTTGATCGAGTTGCGGTAGAAGATGCGCGCGAAGCTCTTCGCGATGACCACATCCACACCTGCCGCCTTGATGGCGATCGGCGCATGTTCGCGCGAGCTGCCGCAACCGAAGTTCTCCTCAGCCACGATGATATCGCCCTTCTTGACCTTCTTCACGAAGTCGGCATCAAGGTCTTCCAGGCAATGCTGCGCGAGCCATTCGGGCTCGGAGGAATTCAGGTAGCGGGCCGGAATGATGACGTCGGTGTCGATGTCGCGCCCGTAACGATGCGCGGTACCCTTGAAATGCATGAGTGGAACCTTCCCTTCCCGTTAGTCCAAATCTTCCGGCAGACCGATATGGCCCAGAACGGCGCTTGCCGCGGCAACAGCCGGCGAGGAGAGGTACACCTCGCTCGTCGGGTCGCCCATGCGGCCGACGAAGTTGCGGTTGCTTGTGGAAATCGAGCGCTCACCTGCGGCGAGGATGCCCATATAACCACCCAGGCACGGGCCGCACGTCGGCGTGGACACCGCGCAGTTGGCGTCGAGGAAGATGTCCATCAATCCCTCGGCGATGCACTGCTTGTACACCTGCTGCGTGGCGGGAATCACGATGCAGCGCACGTCGGGATGAACCTTGCGGCCCTTGAGCACGGCCGCGGCCTGGCGCATGTCTTCCAGGCGGCCGTTCGTGCAGCTGCCGATGACGGACTGGTCGATCTTCACGTCGCGAGCCTCGGCAACCGGGCGCGTGTTCGATGGCAGATGCGGGAACGCGACCGTCGGCGGAATATCGGACGCCTTGATCTCGTACACCTTCGCGTACTTCGCGTCGGGGTCGGAATGATACTCGGTGTAGGGGCGCTCGGTGCGGCCGTCCATGTAGGCGCGCGTGATGTCGTCCACCTCGATGAGGCCGGCCTTGCCGCCAGCTTCGATCGCCATGTTGGAGATGGAAAGGCGCTGGTCCATCGACAGGCTGCGGATGGCGCTGCCCGCGAACTCCATCGCCTTGTACAGCGCGCCGTCGACGCCGATCATGCCGATGATGTAGAGGATGATGTCCTTGCCGGTAACGCCCGGGTTGAGCTCGCCGTCAATCTTGAAGAGCAGCGTCTCGGGCACCTTGAACCACGCCTTGCCGGTGGCATAGCCGACTGCAGCGTCGGTGGAGCCCACGCCTGTGGAGAATGCACCGAGCGCACCATAAGTGCAGGTGTGGGAGTCGGCGCCGATGATGAGGTCGCCCGCGCCCACGACGCCCTGCTCGGGAAGAAGCGCGTGCTCAACGCCCATGCAGCCGACTTCGTAATAGTGCGTAATGCCCTGCTCGCGGGCGAATTCGCGCACCTGCTTGGCCTGCTCGGCACTCTTGATGTCCTTGTTGGGAACGTAGTGGTCGGGCACCAGGGCGATCTTAGTCGGATCGAACACCTTCTCGACACCGATCTTCTTGAAGTTCTTGATCGCGATGGGTGAGGTGATGTCGTTGGAAAGCACGAGGTCGAGATCGCATTCGATCAGCTGCCCCGGCTCCACTTCATCGAGATGCGCATGGGCGGCCAGTATCTTTTCCGCCATGGTCATGGGACGTGCCATGTTGACTCCCTCTTTCGTGCAGTTGAACCGTCTGTAAAACCCGCACATTGTAGCACTCCCGCCAGGTCACGAAGTTCATCCGCACGTAAGATGCAGATTGCCACAAAACGCGAGAAAGCGCACGGCGGGGGAAGGCTCGTGGAGAGGAAAAGGGCGGCGGAAGGCAGCTCGCAGCAGGAAAGCGAGAGGGGCTCACGGGAAAGCGCGCGGGAGGCAGCGCGCGGCAAGGGGAAAGCGCTCGGGAGGCGGGAGAATCGAGCCCTAGAGAGCCTTGCGACGAAGCGCGCGGAGCAAGTATGCTGCTAGTTATCTACTCAGTCGATACGTGTTGGCACCTTGTCGACCATCGGGAAGAAGGTTCTCCTCCACCTCGATGTAGCCCTCGTTGCTTAGGCGGGTGATTGCACGGTCAACCGTCTTCGTGCTACTGCGAAGATGCTCGGCAAGCTGGCGTTTCGATTCGCTCGTTCCATCTCGACCGATGGTACGAAAGGCGATATAGCCGAGCAAACGCTCCTGCATCGGGGTGAGATGCTCGCACTGTTCCTCCGCAGGCGCTTCTTCCTTTGAAACCATAGTGTCCTTTTTCTTCTGCTGCTCACCGAGAAAGCGAGGGGCAAACGTCAAGAAAGTCGCCCGCTCAAGTTAGACCAATCGAGCAGCACTTCGCTCCTAGGCGCTTGCGACAAGAAGCGTCGGATGCGCCAAAAAGCAACGCTCCTTGTTTGCCGATGCCCTCGTAGCAAGAGTTCCCAGTACCTACACAACTGTCAGGTATTATGTCATGTCGAACGTCGATACGACAAGAGAAATCCCACAAAATACGGCAGATTATAGGTTTTAGGGGAATCCCCAGGTAAAAGCGGCTTAAGTTCACGACTCACCAAGGGTATCGAACACCTTGCATACAACGCTCCCATATAGCACGAAAGCCGCGCTCGGCGGCTCTCGTACAGCTTCTTCGATTGCTTCACGAAAACCCGTGCGGAGCGCCACGGCCCCTCCCGCAGACGCGCTGCAAGCGATGCTTAGGCAGAACGCTCGCTTTGGGAAAGCGCAGTACACAAAGCGTCGAGCAGGGTAATCGCGAAATGCTGAGCGCTGCGGCCCTCGCCCGCATCTTCCCACACACGGCCGGGAAGCTCGATGGCGATGCGGCGCGACGTCGCCTTGCGGGCTGCGACGATCGCCTGCTCCAAGCGAAGCGGCAGCGTGGCCTCGTCCTCATAGCTCACGCGCGGCACCTTCTGCACCGTCTCTTCCTCGGGAAGCACGATATGCACGAGGAGCATCGACTCATCAGGCGCAACTAAAAGCGAGTCCGCGGAGAGAATCTTCGACTGCGGGTTCGTTGCAAGCGAGAGATTCGACATGCGCGACGCGACGCTGCGAGCGAACTCCTCGGTACCGAACAGGCACAGCGCGTTTTGCTCGAGCACATCCGCCGCACGCGCGAACCCGAGATGCACGATTTCATGGATGGCGGCCTTGCCAACCCATGAATGGTGCAGATTCTGGATGGCGGCATACGTGTACGCGCCCGCGATGCCGTCGGAGGGAAGACCAAGGTTGAGCTGGAACTTGCGCAGCGCGTCTTCGGTATGGGCGCCGAAGATGCCGTCGATCACGCCGCAGGCGAACCCGAGCGCGGAAAGCACCTGCTGAAGTTCGCGCACGTCGCGACCGTGAAAGTACGGCATGCGCAGATACAACGTTCGATCGCCCAAGGAGAACGTCGCGTCGACGAGCGCCACCCACACCTTCTCGTCGACCTCTTCAGCCGCAGGAAGGCCCGACTTCACGCAGAAGGCGCGCACTGCGGCGACCGTCGCGTCGTCGAAGACGCCGCTCACGGCGCCCGCCGAAAGGCAATCGGCAGCGACGAGGCGCTGCTGCACGTCCTCGACCGCCGGCCCTTTGTCGTTTCGTTTGATCCTATCCATGAGAACCGCCTACTTCAATCTGTTGACGAACCAATCGGCCATGGAGATGAGCAGCTTCAGCGAATCGGACGGCTCGACAAGGTCGACCAGGCGATTCTTGGCGATGCTCGTAAGGTTTTCCGCATAGGTGCGCGCATACTCGATGGATCCGGACTCGATCATAATATCGACCGCCTCGGCGAGAACGGCAGAATCCTTCTCCTTCGAGGAGAGGATCTCGATCAGGCGCTCGCGCTTCGGGGAGTTCTGCAGCGCATGGACGACCATGAGCGTGCGCTTGCCCTCGGTGATGTCGCTGCGGAAATCCTTCTTGGTGGACTCCTCGCTGCCGATAAGGTTCAGTAAATCGTCTTGAATCTGGAAAGCGAGCCCGGTGTCGAGGCCGTAAGAGCGCAGCGCCTCGATCTGCTGCTCGGTGCCGCCGCCCACGATGGCGCCGACCGCTAAGGGCACCGCGCCCGAATAGTGCGCGGTCTTGTGCGTCGCCATGACCAGGTAATCCTCGGGCGTGATGTCGTAGCGACCGTCTCGCGCCCATCCGATATCGAGCGCTTGGCCCTCAATCGTGCGGCGCGTCATTTCGATCAGCTCGCTGACCACGCGCACCTTCACCGCGTCGCTCAACAGCGGGTCGTTGATTACCGTACCGTTGACCAGGGACAGCGCAAGGTCTCCCATATTGATGGCAAGTCCTATGCCCTCGGTAAGGTGCAGGCAGGGCTCGCCACGGCGCAACTCGGCCTCGTCGGCGATGTCATCGTGAATGAGTGCCGCCGTGTGGAAATGCTCGATAGCCGCCGCAGCGCTCGTGGCGAGCTCCATGTTCCCGCCAACCGCGCGGCATGCCGCGAAGCAGATGAGCGGACGGTGGCGCTTGCCGCCGTTTTCGCTATAGCGCTTCAGGGGATCGTAGAGATAGCGATCCATATCGGGATGAGAGCCCGACGGAATGTAGGCGTTGAGGATGTCCCCAATTTTGGACGCGTAACAGCTCAGGTACTCCTCGAAAGAGGTGGGGGGCTGCTCGGTCAATGCGATGATATCGTTGATGGTTTCCATGCGGTCGGTAAATCGCCTGTCTTCATAGATCGAACGTTTCCAGAAGCAAGAATCTGGTAGGGGCGGTGGGACTCGAACCCACAAGCCTTGCGGCGGCGGATTTTAAGTCCGCTGCGTATGCCAATTCCGCCACGCCCCCGTGATTTGCTCGTGCAAATCCTATCACAAGCACGATTTTTCGCAGGCCTCATGCGAGACTGCGAGCGTAATACCATGCAGAATGTCCGTTTCGCTCACCGTAAACGCATCAATGCCGGCAAAATCGAGCACTTCGAGCAGGATGAGAAGCCCCGCGACCATCACCGGCGCGCGCTTGGGGTCGAGCCCCACCACCTGCATTCGCTTAGAAAGCGGCAAGGCGGCCAGGCGCTCATACACCTCGAGCAACTCCTGCCGGGAAACCCGCGCCTTGTGGACACGTGAGGAGTCGTAGGTCTCCATGCGCTCGCGGATGCTGACGACGGTCGTCGCCGTGCCCGCCACCGCGACGACGCGCTCGAGCGACGCCGCCTCTTTTGCCTGGTCGGCGAACCAGGAAGCCATCTGCTCTCGAATCCATGCGCGCGCCCGGGCAAGCTCTTCGGGCGCAGGCGGATCGCTTGCCAGGAACTTCTCGGTCACGCGACGGCACCCCACGTTGAAAGAGTGAGCGCAGACAGGCTCGACGCCCCCCATTCCCATAACGACCTCAGTCGAGCCGCCGCCCACGTCGACCACCATGAGGCGCTCACCCGAAAAGTCGATCGAAGCACCCGAAAAAGACAACGCCGCCTCGCGGGCTCCGGGGATGACGGAAAGCTCGATGCCCCGCTCGCGCAAGCGTGCTGCGAAGTCGGCGGCGTTGCGCGCATCGCGGGCAGCCGAAGTCGCCACCGCAACGGTACGGACCACCGGATGATCGGGCGTCGAGAGAGAATCACGCACCGCGAGGAACCCGTCGATAGCGCGGACAACGCGCTCCATCGCCTCGGGCTTGAGCTCGCCCGTTGCGTCCACCCCTTCACCGAGGTTGGTGATGGCATATTCCCGCGTAAGCTCATGGAGCCCCGACTCGCCAACGTCAACGACGAGCATGCGGCACGTCACCGTCCCGATGTCGATCGCAGCATACCTCCCGCAGCGCATTACTTCTCCCCGAAGATCGGGTCGAGCAGCTTGGAATACCACGTCTCGGGAGCGGGAATGCTGCCGGGCACGATGCTCGCCGTGAACGTCGAGTCGCTATCGAGGTCAAGGCCGTATACAGTAACGGCGTTCTCGCCCTTCGAGACCCAGCCAAACTCCTGATGAGCGCGATCTTCCACGCCCGCATCGGTCGAAAGCGCGTCAACCGATGCCTGGATCGAGTCGTTGCGCTGCTCGATAGCAGCGTATTCCGCCTGAAGCTGGTCGCGCTCGCGCACGGAATGGTAGAGCTGCGCCGCAGAGGGGTAGAGGAACGACACGGTGAACACGAGGCAAAACGCCGCAACCGCGGCTGCGATGAACCAAGGCTTCCTCACGAGTCGCGCTGCGGGTTTTTGAGAATCACCGCCGCGGGTGCGTCGCGACGCGGACGGTGATTCCTCGTTCTGCATGCGGGAGGAACGGCGATGCGCCGAGCCCATTTCCCCCTTGTACACCGCCGCACGCGAACCGCCTTCTCCAGACGCAGCGTCGCCGTTGCCGCCGTACTGGCGCGCGAACTTGCGGTCAGCCTTGTCTTTCGCGTGCTTGCGCTTGAGCTTCTCGAAGCGGGAAAGCGTTTCGGGCTCGAGCTCCTCTTGCTCGACGCCTTCCTCGTCAAGGGAATCGTCCCAGGCAAGACGGCTGTTCGCATAAGCGTCTCGGGATTGCGCGGAATATGCGCGCCCGCCGACGGGCCCCCTGTCGGAAGCGGAGCGTCGCGAATCGCGCGAGCGCGAGCGGACGTCGCGGGTCCCCTCGCCCGCATAGCGCGAGCGGACGTCTCGAGCGTCGTCTTCGGAATAGCGCAAGCGCTCCGCTGCGCGAGCGGCATAGTCGGAGTCCCGACGCGTGCGGGCAGCCGCATATGTCCCCGAGTGCTCGCGGGAGGAATACCCCGTTCGGGAAGAGCGCGCATCGCGCGTTGCGTATCGAGAGGAATCGAGTGAGTGTGAGCGATCGCCTTGTGCGCGCCGCGCCTTGTCAAACGAAAGGATTTTCGCCTGCTGTGTCAACGAATGGCCCCTTAGTGCATCGTGGTTTGATAAGAGTGTGTGTAATGCAAGAAGCTCTTCGCAGGATACCACACAAGCAAAGCGCCGGCACGTGGGAAAACGGCCGGCGCTTTGCAGTGTTTTGCCTTGCCCTCGACCCGCTGAACAGCCCAGATTCGTATCTAGGAAAAACGGGCAGTGGCGATAGGGCCCTTAAAGGTCAAGCTGCTTGATATAAGAATTCCATTTCTTGAAGGACTCGTCGCTGATGGCATGTTCCATCAGACACGCTTCCTCTTCGGCCGTGTCCTCGGGAATGCCCAAAACCTTGGTGAGGAACTTGCGCAGAAGCTCGTGGCGCTCGAGCACCGCCGCGCCGTAGCGATAGCCGTCTTCGGTCAGCGTGACGTCGCCGTAATAGGGCTGATCGGCGAAGCCCTTTTCCTTCAGGGCGTTCATCGCCTTATTGACAGAGGCCTTGGAAACCCCCAGTTTGTTCGCGATATCGACCGAGCGAACAGGATTCTCGGTCGTTCCACCCAGCATGACGATAGCCTCAAGATAATCCTCATGCGACATGGAGACTTTTTCCATTCTCATCCTCCAATCAGCGCTTTCCCCATGGTACCACAGTGAAGACGGAAACGGGGAAGGTCTTAGCCGCAGTTAACTTTAGTAATACCGGTAGTATGCCGCGCAGCTGCCTTCGCTCGACACCATGCAAGGCCCCACCGGGTTCTCCGGCGTGCAGACCGTACGGAACAGCGGACACTCGTTGGGAGCTATACGGGCCCGCAGCACGTCGCCGCAGCGGCATCCCTTCGGGTCGCGCGTCGGCTCCACGTCGGGCTCGAAGCGACGAACCGCGTCGAAGTCGGCGAACTCATCGCGAATGCGATACCCCGAGCCGGGGATGTCGCCCAAACCGCGCCACGTGGCCGTGCAGGTTTCGAACACCTCGTCGATCGCGGCGAGGGCCACGGGATTTCCCTCAGGCATGACGCCGCGCGCGTACGCAATCTCGATTTCGGCACGACCCTCGTGCAGCTGCCGCACGAGCATGGCGATGCCCTGCAGCACGTCGACCGGCTCAAATCCGGTGATCACGCCGGGAATGCCGTATTTCTCCGCCAGGAAGCGGTACGGCTCGGCGCCGATGATGGTGCTCACATGACCGGGGAGGATGAGCGCGTCGAGCTCGAGCGTGGGGTCGCCCACGAGCAGCTCCAACGCGCCGGGCATGTTCTTGTGCGCCGCGAACACGGAGAAGTTGGAAAGCCCCATGGCCTTTGCGCGCTTGATGGCCATGGCCACAAGCGGCGTCGTCGTCTCGAAGCCAACGCCTACGAAGACGACCTCCCGTTCGGGATGGGCCTTGGCGAAGGCGAGCGCATCGAGGGGCGAGTAGACGATCTCGACCGAGCGGCCCGCGGCCTGTTCCGCGAGCAGGCTTGAGGTGGACCCGGGAACGCGCGTCATGTCGCCGAAGGTGGTGATGGTGACGTTCGGGATGCGCGCAAGCGCGATCACCGTGTCGATGTCGCGGTTGCACGTGACACAAACGGGACACCCGGGACCCGACGCCAAACGCAGCCCCTCGGGCATCAAATCACGGATTCCGTTGCGAGCGATGGCCACGGTATGCGTGCCGCACACTTCCATGAGCGTCGCATGCTCGGGCGCAAGGCGGTGGATGGTCTCGATGAGGCCGCGCGCGAGCTTCGGGTCCTTAAAGGCCGAGAAGTCGATGTCGACCGCATCCTCCAAGGCGCTCATACGGCAACATCCTCAAGCTGTTTAACCAGTTCGATGGTCTCTTTCGCATAATCGGCATCGACGACTTCGATGGCGAAGCCGGCGTGCACGAGCACGTAGTCGCCGACGTTTGCCTGCGGGGTGAGGTCAAGCGCAACCTCACGCGTGACGCCGAGAATCTCGGCCGTCGCCAGATTGTCCGATTTCTTTTCCGTGATCAACGCGGGTATTGCCAAACACATAGGCTCTCAGTCCTTTTACTCGTTGCGAGTTATCTCGTCTTGGGCACATGCTATCACAGCCTGGCCATAGGAGATACATCCGTCGTTGGGCGGCAACTCGCGATTGACGGCAACGGTGAAGCCCTCATCTTGCAAAGCCGCGAGCGCATGCTCGATTATGAAGCGGTTCATGAACACGCCGCCCGAGAGCGCCACCGTGGACACGCCGTAAACGCTGTACGCAAGCTTCGCCGCGTTCACGATGGCTTCCACGAAAGCACTGTGGAAGCGGCGGGCGATGGTCGCTGCGGGGATGCCCGCCTGCATGTCGTCGAGAAGCGCCTTGAAGGTGGGCGCCGCGTCGAAGAGCAGGACCGACGTGTCTTGGGCGGTCGACTTCGGCGTCGCGGTGTTCTTCGTGATGTCAACCGAATAGCGGCTGTTGACGCCCGCCTCGTCGGTCGAACCGCCGTCAGGAGATGCGACCGGCCCCAGGGCAGCCTCCAGGAGAACCGCCGCCTCGCTTTCGTAGGTCGGATGCTCGCATATCCCCAAGATGGCGCTCGCCGCGTCAAAAAGACGACCGACCGACGAGGTCATCGGCGTGTTTAGGCCGCGCTCGATCATCTGATCGCAAAGGTCAGCCTGCTCGCCGAGCGCGCCGAGCACCCGCTTTGCCGCCGGGTGCTCGAGCAAATCGAACTCCCACAGGACGCCGTACGCCATGCGCAAGGGATTCTTCACACAGGCAGCACCGCCCGGCATGGGAACATAGGCGAAGTTCGCGAACCGCTCATAGGCCTGCGCGTTTGCAAGCAGCACTTCCCCGCCCCAGATAGAGCCGTCCGCGCCGAACCCCGTTCCGTCGAAGGCGATTCCGCACACCGCGCCCGAAAGGCCGTTCTCGCCTATGACCGAAGCGATGTGCGCATGGTGATGCTGCACCTCAACCAGTGGGATATTGAGCTTTCTCGCCTGCTCGCGCGCCCATTTCGAAGCAAGGTACTCAGGGTGTGCATCGCAGGCAAGGCGCGTCGCGCGCAGCTCGAAGAGCTTCTCGAAGCGGCTTTTCGCGTCGAGCCAGGCGTCGAACGCCTCGGCGTTTTCCAGATCGCCCACATGCTGGGAGACGAACGCATCCGAACCGCGGACGAAAGCGAAGGTGCTTTTCTGCTCCGAGCCCGCCGCAAAGAGCACCGGGGCGACCGCCTCGGCATCGGGGCCGGCGGTTTCGGAAGCGTCTTCGGTGCAGGCAGCAGTGGTCGTTTTGGGGTCCGCGACAGTATCAGGGCTCACGTCGGCAGCAGCCTCCGGGTTGGCGCTCGCCCGCACCAGCTTCAACGGCACGGGCGCGAAACCGCGAGCGCGGCGGATCATCTGAACGGCAGCGCCTGCAGAGCCCGCCGAGATGATGCGAACCACCGAATCGTCGTAGCGCGAAAGGATGGCGCGATCGTTGCCCAACACGGCGCACGCGATGCCGCCAAGTTTACCGCGTGCCTCGGCATCGTCGGTAACGATTGGCTCATCGTGGATGTTTCCCGAGGTCATCACAAGCATCGGAGGTTCAGGAGCGCCCATCTGCTCGAGGGCGCGGGCGAAATCGTGCAGCAAGAGGAGCTGCACCGGGGTGGCGGGGAGCATAACGCCCAGCTCGGGCAGCTTGTCGGCAAGGCCCGCGGCAAGCGCCACACCCGAACGCTTCTTCAGCAGAACGATCGGACGCGCCGGATCGGAGAGGGCCTTCTCCTCCTCGGGCGTCATCTCGCAGACGCTGCGCGCCGCCTCGGCGTTCGCCATCATGACCGCGAACGGCTTGCCGCCGCGGCGCTTTCCCTCGCGAAGCCGAGCGATAGCCTCGGCGTTGCGCGCATCGCACACCAGGTGGAACCCGCCGAGCCCCTTCACGGCCACGACTTGCCCGGCGCACAGCAGCTCGACCGCCCGCGCGATGAGGGCATCCGAGGTCTCGCGCGTTTTTCCCCAGGCGATGCGCCAGCCATCGGGAAGCTCATCGGAGGACACGTCCCCCGCCCCGCGCGTCGGGAAGTCCTCGCCCGGCGTCGCCTCGCAGTCGGGGCGCCAGACCAAAGAAAGGTGCGGGCCGCACTCGAAGCACGCGTCCGGCTGCGCGTGGAAGCGGCGGTCGAGCGGGTCAGCGTATTCGGCGGCGCAGCGCTCGCACATGGGGAAATCCTTCATAGACGTGCTCGCGCGATCGTAGGGCAGCGCATCGATAATGGTAAAGCGAGGCCCGCAATTGGTACAGTTGATGAAGGGGTAGCGGAAGCGGCGGTCGTTCGGGTTGAACAGTTCCGCCGCGCAGTCGTCGCAGGTGGCCAAGTCGGCAGACACGAGCGTGGTCTCCTGCACTGCGGCGTCGTCCGAGAAGCGAATCTCAAACGAGTCGAAGTCCTGAAGGGGCACTTCCTTAAGCTCGATTTCCTTCACCTGGGCCGCCGCTGGCGCATTCTCGGAAAGCTCGATCACGAACTCGTCGAGCAGGCGGCTCTCCCCTTCCGCATGGATGTTCACACCGTCCGCCGCGTTCAAAACCCATCCGTTGATCAGGTATTTCTTCGCCATTCGGTAGACAAAGGGCCGAAACCCGACCCCTTGGACGATTCCCGTCACATGAATATCGAGCGCCTCGATCATGCTTCTCACCCTCAAAAAACTTGACAATACTGAAAACCGCGCCCCTCTTGCGACGGGCGCGGCGCGAATCAGCAGGACCCTACAGCTCGGCCAGAATCTCGCGAATGACGGCAGCGAGCGCGCGCAGCGTCACTCCCGAGTTGTCGGGGAGATGCAGGTGCACGCACCGTCGACCGCGGCTCGCCAGCGTAAGTAAATCTCCCGACGCCTGCGCCTTTGCAAGCGCGCCCAGGCTTTCCGCCTCGCGCTTGAGCGGGATGTCCTTCAGCTCGTCGGCAGACAAGATGAGGAACACGCCGCAGTTCGGGCCGCCCTTTTGCAGCTGGCCGGTGGAGTGCAGGTAGCGCGGGCCCACTTCCAGACACGACGCGACGTGGCGCGATTCGCCCACTCCGTGGCGGATGTCCTCGAGCGCCTCGCGGCGCCCCTCGCCCGTGAACGGCAGAAACGCGTTCAACGCGAAGAAATCGCCCGGCTGGATGCTGCCGAGCAGCGCACGCAGGACAGATCGCACGTCGGTGCAGTCCTTAAAGCACGGGGCCAAGCGCACCTCGACCTCGCCCATATGCACATCGCCGATGAAGTCCTGCACGAAATCGGGCTCGGGCTGGCCTTCGGCGAGGATCTTTAGGACCTCGGCCTTCGCCGACGCGACATCGGGCTGGTCAAACGGGCACACGCGCATGAGGTAGCCGCACATCGCGATGGCGTATTCCCACATCACGAAGTGCTCGGCAAGCTCGAGCGCGGAATCGATCTTGAAGTTCAGGCGCGGAATTGCTGGGTCGATATAGGCGAGGCTCATCTCGAAGTTCTTGCGCTCGTCCCACAAGTCGGTCTTCGTCTGGTACATGATGACGCTGCGGTCGCCCGCGTCGCGCGCGAGCAGGAGCGAATCGACCTCGATGTTCGGCAGGATGCCCTGCCCCTCCTTGCCGAGCGATTCGGCGACGAGCTGCTCAATCCAAAGGCCCAAGACGCGCCCGCGCTTCGGCGTGAGGAACGAAAACTTGTTGCGCCCCTTGAGATAGTTGTCGTAAAGGAACGCGGCGAGGTTGATCGCCGGGTTGTCGATGGAGTCCTCGCTGCAGCGCTCTTCGGCGTCCTTCGCGTGGGCGATGAACTGCTCCAGGTCGATGCCAGCGAGTGCTGCGGGCAGAAGGCCGAAAATCGACAGCGCGGAGAAGCGCCCGCCGACGGTGGGCTCGCCGTTAAAGACGGCTAGCCAGCCCTCTTCGTGCGCCTGGCGCTCGAGCTGCGAACCAGGGTCGGTGATGGCGACCAGGTGGTTCGCGAAGTTGATTTCCGGTGCCTGCGCCTCGAGAGCATCGCGCAGCGCGGAAGAGAGCAGGCGCGGCTCGATGGTGCCGCCCGACTTCGAGGACACGATAACGAGCGTCGTCGCTGGATCGCAGTCGGCGAGCAGCTCGCGCATGCGCACGGGAGAATCGGAATCGAGCGTCTTGAACGAGACACGATTTGCCCGAACCGTGTCGGACTTGTTGTATTTCGTGATGGTCATGGGCGCTTGCGTGGATCCGCCCTGGCCGATGAGGACGACGGTCTTAATGCCGCTCGCCACCACATCGTCGGCAAAGCGCTGAACTTTCGCGAGGTCACACTGCGGGCGCATGCCCAAATCGACCCAGCCCATAAAGTTCTCGGCGGTTTCGCGCGCACCGTCGGAGAAATCATAAAGCGATGCGTCCTTGGCCAGCACGCGGCTGGCGACGCATTCCTTCACAAGCGTTTTCGCAGAAGGGTATAACTTTTCCATGTCGCTTGTTAGCATGTGAACCTTCTTTCGGTATCGTGTAGGCCCCCTCAAAGGCACGCACGGTATTAATTATCCTCGAACCCTGTGATGGAGTTATGGACAAGTGGGGGAACGGGTCGAAATCCTAGAGAGAATCGCCATCTGTGTGCGATTTCGCCCTCGACATTGCGCGGACGCGCTCTTGTCCGCGCTTTCCCTGTCCCATTCTTGTCCAGCTCGCGGTAACTTGCTTTCTAGAGCATGCGCACCCGCAGCCACGTCCACCGTGCGCAAAAAACGCCCGCCGCGAACGCGACGAGCGCTTTTGACTCAATCAAGGAACCTGCTGCAGGGGCCCTACCGCCTACAGCCCCAACGCCTTCTTCAGCGCGCTCACGCGCCTGCGGCTTACAGGGATCTTCTCTTCCACGCCGTTCAGCGTGAGCAGCAACGTTCCGCCGGAGACCGATTCGATTTCCTCAACCATGGAAAGGTTCACCAGGTACCCGCGATGCACACGGAAGAACCCGTGGCCGTCCAAACGCTTCTCGAGCTGAGCCAAGCTCACCGTGGAGAAGTAGCGGTCCGTGTCGGTTTGCAGGTATGCGTAATCGTCGCGCGCCATGACGAAGCGAATCTTATCGATGCCGATGAGGATCTTCTTGCCGCCCTTTTCCACAGGAATGCGCTCGGACTTCTGGGCCTGCACATGCAGCGAAACGTGCTCGCGGACGCGTGCAAGCGCCTGGGAGAGGCGCTCGGTCTCGACCGGTTTCACCAGGTAATCGATGGCGTTCACCTTGAACGCGTCGAGCGCATGCTCACTGTAGGCGGTAACGAACACCACCGCGGGCGGGAATTTCAGGTGCTGCAGCGCCTCGGCCAGTTGCAAGCCGGTAGCTTCCGGCATATTCACGTCGAGAAACATGACATCGCAGGGGTACTCTTTGAGCTTTTCGATAGCCTCGCGCACACTAGCCGCCTCGGCAACAACCTCGGTCTGGCCAAGTTCGTCGAGCAGGAATTTCAATTCGGAGCGCGCGGGGGCCTCGTCGTCGACGATGATTGCTTTGAGCATGTAAGCCTCCCAGTTCGTGTTCGATGATGCCGCTTCTGCGCCTTTCGCAGAGCGTACTCCTAACGGTCGATTATAAATCAAAGCATCCCGAATTTGTACGTTATGCGGCATCATTTCGAAACAGCGTAGAACACAATGGGGGCGGTTGAGGGTGAGACAGGGGTCGAGACAGGGGTCGGGTGATTCGTCTCGCTCCGCGACGCGCCGACCGCAGGGCGACCCGGCGTGCCGTGCCCCCTACAGATCGAGCTCCATCAGACGGGCGATAGTGAGCGCGTAAATCTTGAACGCTTTCTTGAGCAGCTCCTCGGGCACCGTCTCGTCCGGGCCATGCATGCCGCCCGCCCATTCGGGCATCTCGATCCACGGCATCTCGGGGCCGAAGCTCGCAGCGCAGGAGAACTTGCGCGCATACGTGCCGCCGCCCTGCGTGAAGGGCTTGGCATGCTCGCCCGTGGCCTCGTTGTACGCGGAAAGGAGCGCCTGAACATAGCCCGATTCGGGATCGATGAGGAACGGCTCGACCATGCGCGTTGCCTCGAAATCGGCGCCGACCTCGCTCGCAAGCGCGGCAAGGGTGTTCGTAAGCTCCTCAGGCGTGGTCGACGTGGGGAAACGGCTGTCAAGCGTCTGCTTCACGCGCCCATCCTGCATGCAGATGGTGCCGCCGACGACGGTCAGTTCCCCGAAGTGCTCGTCGGCCGTCTTGATTCCGAGGTTCGATCCGTCGGTCGCGCTCGTGAGCTTACGCACCAGCTCGAAGAACGCCTTCTCGTCCGCCGTGCACACGTCATTTTCCAGAAGGTAGGCGACAAGCAGGTCGATAGCGCTCTTGCCGAGATGGGGCAAGCTTGCATGGGCTGCCTTCCCCTGTGCGTCGATGCGCGCGGTGCCCTCGCCCGCGTCGGTGACGACGATACCCTCGGCTGCGGGAAGCGTCGATGCGTCGGCGCGCACGATCGCGTGGGCGATGCCCGGGACCGCGTTCGGCGCGGCGCCGCCCTCGATGTCGATAATCGCACCGTCCTCGAAGCGCTTGCTCGTGAGCGTGGCGTCGTAGAGGCCCTTCTCGCCATAGCTCACCGGGAACTCGGCGTCAGGCGTGAAGAGAAACGCCGGGTCGGCGAAGCGCTCGCGGTAATACGGGACGTCGTGCATACCCGTTTCCTCGTTCGCGCCGAAGATGACTCGAATCGTATAGGGCAGCTTCTCGCCCTTATCGAGCCAGAACTTCACCGCGTGGAGCGTCGTTACGATGGGGCCCTTGTCATCGATGACGCCACGGCCCATGAGATAGCCCTCGCGGCGCGTGACGGCGAACGGCTCGACCGTCCAGCCGGGACCGGCGGGAACCACGTCGACATGCCCGATGATGCCGATCTGCGTGTCGGATTCGCCCGGCAGGTCGGCGTATCCCACATAGCCGTCGACGTCGTGAACCTCAAAACCCATGCCGCGCGCAATGTCGAGCGCCTCAGTGAGAGCGGCTCGGGGACCGGGGCCGAACGGTTCGCCGGGTTTTGCCGCCGGCAAATCCTCCGTACTCTCGATGCGCACGATGCGCTCGATGTCCGCGACGATGCTTTCCCAATTCTTCTCGAGATACGAATCGATCTCGCCCGCAAGAACGTCTTCCACGAGGCAGCCTCCTTGGTCTTGTTGCTATCGCATCAACTTTACCCCAGCGCACAGCCCGCGAACAGACCGCAATCGCGCGATTCGCGAAAGGAAGATGAAGCCGAGCGGAGCAGACGGGAGCAATTTTTTCATGGACGCGTTTGCATGCTTCCGTTATACTGTGAAGGCTGATGTGCCCGAGTGGCGGAATGGCAGACGCGGCGGTCTCAAAAACCGTTGTCTCACGACGTGCGAGTTCGACTCTCGCCTCGGGCACCAGTTTTCTCGCAAGCAAACCGCCGATTAGGCGGTTTTTTCATGCCTTCAAGCCCCACTCCCCTTGAGACGGCCGAACGCCTCGAGCCCAAACGCGCACGTCGTCGAACGTTCTTCGCAACTTGTTGCACTAATTTTGTTTGGTTAGGTTAACTTCTATCCACCTTTCGCGGTATACTGCCAACCATGTTAGATAGAGCGAACTTCTCATCACCGCCATCGCGCGGCAGTGAGCTCGCGCTGTTTACCTTGACAGGCCGGCACAAAATCCACCGAAAGGCGCAATCCGAGATGAGTCAACAAGTATTGACGCAAACGCCCCGACGGGAAGAGCGAGCAGCAGCCTTTTCCTCCCCCGCACTGTCTCGCCGCGCAGTGGGAGGGCGGGGAACCCGCACACTGCGTTTGCCGCATACCGCCGCCGAGCGGCGCGCAACTCCGCGCACGCCCGCTCCGCCCGGCATATCCCCCTTGCGACACATGGATGACCCGGCTTCGCACCTCTCGCTTAAGGCAGCTTCCGTATACAGCACCGACCAGGCAGGATACCGCTATCGCATCGAAGGGGGGAAAGCGTGCATCCTCTTTGCCGACTCCTCATCGAAAGACCTGGCCGTCCCCGAGGCCATCGACGGCGCTCCCGTCACCGCAATTGCCGCAGGCGCGTTCTCCGATCTTGTGGACCTCGAGCACATTTCCCTTCCCGACTCGCTTACGTCCCTCGGCGCCGAGGCATTCGCACGCTGTACGAGCCTTCGCGCGGCGAAGCTGGGCTGCGCCCTCGAATCCATTGGCGAGGGGACGTTTCGCGGCTGCCGGCACCTCGAGCGCCTCGACTTGCCGAAGTCGCTGACAAGTATCGGAAACTCAGCGTTTTCGAACACGTCTCTTTCGCGGCTGGCTATCCCCTCCTCTTGCGTGAACATCGGCGACGACGCCCTGTGCACCGGGCCGTCCTTCCCTGGGTCAGCGGGACTGGCATACGCGTCTTCGCTCAGCGAGGTGTCGGTCGCCGCAGGAAACCGTGCCTACGGGATGCACGGCGGCGTGCTGTGCCGCGAACTGCCCGACGGTCAGCTCGATGCCGTGTTCTGCCCCGGATCGACCGGCAACGTCGTGCTCGGCAAGCGCGTGCGATCGGTTGCCCCGAGCACCTTCGCGGGGACCCATCGCATCGCGCATCTGCTCATCTTCGAGACCGTTTCCTTCCCTGAGAAAACGCCGCCGCTTCCCAATCGCGCATGCGACCGCCTCACCATCGACTTCTCGGCGCCGCGCGGCACATCCCGGGAAATCTCGCTCGAGCTGCCTTCGGGCGCCGTCCGCAAGCGCGTCATCGACGCGGCATTTTTCGGTGGACGCATTCGCCCCGAAGCGCTCGTTTGCGCCTATGACGAATCGATTCCCCAGGTCAAAGATGAATTCGAGCAGACGCGCCTCATGGCTGCGCGCCTCGCGAGGCCCGTCATGCTCGATGAGGCGCACAGGGCGCTCTTCCGCAGCGTCGTCGACGAGTCGGTCGTGAGCCTTTGCGTTCACGCCGGCGCCCGCAACGATTGGGAAACGCTCGACAACCTTATGGATTCGGGAATACTCGACGGCGAGCGCGCCCCCGAGGCCGTAAGCGCGCTCAACCGGTTCGGGTTCACCCTCGCCGCCGCGCATGTGATCGACGGGAAGGAGAAACGTTTTGGCAGCCAGTGCATCGACTACGGAATCTAGCGCGCCTTCGGCAGCCGGATCCGTCCTCGCCGAAGCAGCAAGCATCGCGGAGGGGGCAATCGAGAGCGCGCGGGTTTCCCTCATGGCGCAGCTTCCCTTTATGGACATCGCGCTGTGGCGCATGCCGATTGTGGCGCGCCTTCAAGAAAGCGCATTCGAAACCGACGGGCGCCTTCTCTGGTTCGACGCCGTGCGGGTGATAGACCTGTACCGAAAAAATCCCAACGAGGTATTGCGCGGATACTTCCACACCATCATGCACTGCGTATTCCGCCATCCCTTCGACGACAAGCACCCCGAACGCGCCCTTTGGGACATCGCATGCGATGCATCGGTCGAAGCGACCGCGATCGAGCTGCTCGGAACAGGCTTCCCGAGCGCGCAAGACGTCGCGGCAAAACGTATGCTTGGCAAAATCCGCGAGAACTGCCCGACCCTCACCGCGCAGAGCATCTATCGCGCGCTTATCGGAACCGGCGAGGAAGACCCGCCCGCGTTCTCCTGCTCTTTTGCCGCTTCGCTCGAAAACGTGTTCGCACGCGACGGGCACGAGGCGTGGCCACGAACCAACGAGCGCGGGTCCTCGATGAAAAGCGCAGGCGACAAGCTCGCCCTGATGCCTTCCGACGGAACCGACAAGCTCGGTGGAAAATCAGACGACGATGCGGACAGCGAGGATAAGAGCCGCTCGCCCGGAGCCAACATGCCCGGAATGGCGGCGCCATCGTCGAGCAGCAACGCGGTGCTCGGGGACATCGAGGACCCCGATGCGATCGTCGATGTGGAGCCCTCCGAGGAAGCCGAGGCAACCTTCGAATCGATGGACGGCGTATCCTACTCCGATTTCTCGGACATGAGCTGGCAAGATATCAGCTCGCAGATCGATATGGACATGGAGGCGTTCTCGGGCAAGATCGGTCTCAACGTCGGAACCTTCCAGGTGAACCTCACCGTCGCAAATCGCAAACGATACGACTACCGCGCGTTCCTCAAGCGCTTTTCCGCACTGTCGGAGGAAATGAAGACAAGCCCCGACGAGTTCGACTACATCTACTACACGTACGGGCTTTCGCGATACAAGAACATGCCGCTCATCGAGCCGCTTGAATACCAGGAGTCGAATCGCATCCGCGACTTCGTCATCGCCATCGACACATCGGCGTCATGCGCCGGAAAGCTCGTGCGCACCTTCGCGGAGAAGACCTACGACGTGCTGAAGAACTCCGAGGGCTTCGGCCACAAGGTGAACATTCACGTGGTTCAATGCGACTGCGATGTCACGCGCGATGTGAAGATAACCTCAATTCGCGATATCGACCGCGCCTTCGAGAAATTCGTCACGCGCGGATTCGGCGGCACCGATTTCCGCCCCGTGTTCAAATACGTCGACGAGCTTGTTCGCACACGCGAGCTCGCGAACCTGAAGGGGCTTATCTATTTCACCGATGGCCTGGGGAAATACCCCGTAACCCCACCTGCCTACGAGACGGCATTCGTGTTCGTGGACGACACGCCGCGAGAAAGGAAGGTGCCGCCCTGGGCAATGAAGGTGATTATGGACGAAGACGACGTATTCGAGCTGCAGGAAAAGCTCGACGAAGATACCGACAGTTAGGCGCCTTACGTGCCGCGACGCGCGGCGGCGGGCGGCCATTCCGAAAGGAGTTCCCTGTATGAACATCGCAGAAGCGAAGAACCAGATCGCGGACACCGTCGAGGGATACCTCACCCGCGATGAAACCGGCGCCTACCTCATCGCGCCCGAAGCGCAGCGCCCCTTGTTCCTCCTCGGCGCACCCGGCATTGGGAAAACAGCCGTGGTCGGACAGGTGGCAAGAGAGCTCGGCATCGGGCTTGTGTCGTATTCCATGACGCACCACACACGGCAAAGCGCGCTCGGTCTGCCTTTCATCGTGCACAAGCGCTACGGCGACGAAGAGTTCGACGTCAGCGAGTACACGATGAGCGAAATCATCGCATCGATTTACGACTACCGCGAGGAAACGGGGTATGACCGGGGGATTCTTTTTCTCGACGAAATCAACTGCGTGTCGGAGACGCTCTATCCCTCGATGCTGCAGTTTCTGCAGTTCAAAACTTTCGGGCGACACAAGATTCCCGACGGATGGACTGTGGTGTGTGCGGGCAATCCGCCCGAGTACAACCGATCGGTGTACGATTTCGACGTGGTGACCCTCGACCGACTGCGCAAGATCGCCGTCAAGCCCGACCTTGAAGCCTGGCGCGCCTATGCGATCAAAACAGGCGTTCATCCTGCGGTTTTATCGTATCTCGAGGTAAAGCCCGACCACTTCTACTCCGTCGAATCGACGCCCGATGGCAAGTCGTTCGTCACTGCGCGCGGTTGGGACGACCTGTCGCGCATCATCAAGCTTCGCGAGATGAAGGGCAAGACGGTCGACCGCATCCTCGTCGACCAGTTCCTGCAAGACGACTCGATTGCCGAGCGATTCGCCCAATACTACCTGCTGTTCACGAAATATCGCTCCGACTATCAGATTTCGGCGATTCTTGCAGGCAGCGCCCCTGACGAGATAAGGGAGCGAGCGAGAGCGGCGCGCTTCGACGAGAGGCTGGCGCTCGCACGTCTGATTCTCGACGCGCTCGACGCGCACACCGGAGCAGTCGTCGAGACCGAGCAGGTCGTGCGCGTGGTGCGCGACGCGATCAGGGAGGAAAAGCACGCTATTCTGAGCGGCGAAAACGCGCAGGACGCACTCGAGGGCACATCCTGCGCGCTCATGCAGCGAGCCGCGCTCGATGAAAAAGCAGGGGCACCCGCAAAGAAACTGCGGCCCTATCGACTCGGCGCAGCATGGCTTTCCGAGTTTGCGGGCGCATGCGAAGGCGAGCGCACACTTTCCGGGGAAACGGCGTTCTCCGTGATAGAGCGCGCCTATTCGACTCACGTGAAAGAGATGAAAGAGCAGTCGGAGATATGCACACGGGAAATCGAGTGCGCTTTCGGATTCATCGAAAGCGTTTTCGGGAATGGGCGGGAAATGGTCGCCTTCGCCGCCGAGTTCGCCGCACGCGAGGGAACCTCGCAGTTTACAAGCCGTTTCGGAAGCGACGCCTACACCGAACATGGGAAGGATGTTCTTGCCGCGAGCAGTCAATCCGATCTGGAAAAACGTCTCCAGGCAATCGATCTAGACGCACTCGCGACCGCCGACGAGGAGGCTCGCAAAGCCGAAGCATCCAAGAAATCGTGCGGGTGCGGAAGCCGCAGCGGCTGCTGACGCTAGCAGAACGCGGACGAGGAGCCATCCCATAAGCGCCCGTCGCCTGGGCAAAACACGAGCTCGCGCCCGCGGCAAAAAAGAAGAGACGCGCCTTCTTTGTGGGGCGCGTCTCTTCGCGGAAAGAACTATGGGCCGCCAAGCTACTCGGCAGAGGATGCCTTCTGCTTCTTCGCAGTGGCGACAATCGTCTTCACGCCCTTGACGGCAAGCACGATAGCCAGCACGAACAGCAGCACGGCGAGAATCGCCTGCAGCACCGGCGCGAGCGCGATGCCGCTCGTCATGATGGTGGTGACCTTCTGGTAGAAAGTGATAGCAAGCGACGTCAACGTGGCGAGCAGCATAAACGCCATCGGCACGAAGAACATCTTGTTGTTGCGCCCGGCGTTGCCGAGCCATGCGCACACAGCAAGCAGGGCAAGAGCGGCGAGCAGCTGGTTCGCGGCACCGAACAGCGGCCAGATGATGGAGTAGCCCGTCATACCCAAAACGATGCCGATGACCACGGTGATGATGGTGGCCACGTAGGGGTTCGCCATGAACTTGTGCACGCCCGTGAGCTCCTCGGGCTTCTTGTCAACCGGCGTCCAAAGCTCCTGGAACATGTAGCGTGCAAGGCGCGTCGCCGTGTCGAGAGAAGTCAGGCAGAATGCGGAAACAGCAAGGATGAGCAGCGCATATGCGAGCCCTTGTGCATCGGCGAGACCGGGGATGCAGGCGAGCATCTGCGAAAGGCCGTCCGCGAAGACCGCCGTCGGGGACGCATATCCGCCAGCCGCGTACTTGCTCCACACGAAGCCGACGGCACATAGCGAGATCACCGCGAGCACGCACTCGATGAGCATGCCGCCGTAGCCGATCGGCTGCGCCTGGCCCTCCTTGTCGAGCTGCTTGGACGTGGTGCCCGAAGCGACGAGGCTATGGAAACCGGAGATTGCGCCGCATGCGATGGTGATGAACAGCGCCGGGAACAAAAAGCCGGTTGCGGCAGCCTTGTTCGTGATGGTCTTGCCCGCTTCGTCGACGAGCTGCTGGCCGGTGGAGGCGTCGAATGCGGCATTGGAAGCGACAAAGCCGGTGAACGCCGGAATCTGCAGGTCGGTCGCGGCGCCCATGATGCTTGCGCCCACGATGCCGATGATGGCGAGGATGATCATGCCATAAAGCAGATAGCTCGACAGGTAGTCGCGCGGCTGCAGGAGAATCCACACCGGGGCAACGGAGGCGACCAGGATGTACACGCCGAGGATGATCATCCACGTGTCATAGTCGAGCGAGATCGCAATGCCCATAAGCGGCAAGTTGTATCCAATGGCAACCATGATGACGATCAGGATGATCGCCGAGACGATGTTCACGGGGCCGGGGATGTTGCGACCACGCGTGACGAAGCCGTAGACGACGGCGACACCGATGAAGATGACCGAAATCATGGCCGTCTGCTCGTTGGCAAGGTTGGTTGCCGGGGCCGCCGAGGCGGAAACGACGAACGTGTTCGCGACGATAGAGGCAAATGCGGCAACAACCAGCAACAGCGTCAGATAAGCGAAGATGCAGAAGAGCTTCTTCGCCGTATTGTCGATGTTCTCCGCGACGACGACGGCAAGCGTCTGGCCCTTATGACGAAGCGAGGCGAACAAGGCGCCGAAGTCATGCATGGCGCCGAAGAAGATGCCGCCAACGAGCACCCACAAAAGCACGGGCACCCAGCCAAAGACTGCCGCCTGAATCGGGCCGTTGATCGGACCCGCGCCAGCGATCGACGAGAAGTGATGGCCGAGCACCACATAGGGCGGCGCCGGCACGTAATCCACGCCGTCTTCCAGCTCATGGGCCGGAGTCGGGCGCTTTGGATCGACTCCCCATTGCTTGGCAAGCCAGCCACCGTAGCACACATAGCCGATGACCAGAATGACCATAGCAACAAGGAAGATAATCAATGCGTTCATTGAAAGTTCCTTACGTATGTCTGAAGCGTATTTAAGCCAGACGCAGATTAGCCTCAATCGTTGAAGCCACCTGCTTCCCGGCAGCATTCGCATAGGCACAGCGGGTTGAGAGGTCGACTACGATCACGCGAAGATCCGCCCAACCGCGAAACCCAAGAGCGAAGTTCTTTCGAAACCGAACCCTCCGGACCGCGCGTTTCGCGCCTTCCGTACAATTATCGGCGATGACCACGAGGGCAAGCCCCGACGACATATGATTCGGCTCGGACGTAACCTTCTCAAGGCCGCGCTCCTTCATGAACCGAACCCATTTGTCGAGTTGGGCTTCGTCAAAGGTTTCCGCATAGGTGAAAAAGAGATACTCATGAGAGTTTGCTTCCCACAGTTTTGCGCGTTTGACCAGCACATATTGCTCACCAAACGAATGAAATTCAGCAAAGCCGGGAAATGATCTCCCTGCGAACTCGTAATCCCGATGCACATCGAAGAATGCTTCATGTGCAGCGAGAATACGTTTCAGCACCAGCTGCTTTTCGTCCTGTGTCTTCGAAGCCTCGTCTGAAGACCGAAGGGCTGGCTTTCCGTCCGATGCGGCGACATGTTCGGCCACCGCCCTTTCGAAGTTGCCCGACGAACCTGCCTGTTCGACCTGCTCGCCAGTGCCTTTGGCATCTGATTGAACTGCTGAACCCACGCTCAAGAAATCCGAAAACCTTTCTGCTCCGCACTCATCGCACCCCACGTCTCAATGCGAACGGCTTATTTTATGTCCTAGGTAACCGCTCGGTAACATAAAAATCGGCATTTTTTTGCGAATGCACAAAGATTTTTCCCAAAAAGAAAGCGCTTGGGGTGAAATCCACCCCAAGCGCTTGCATATCGTGCTTGCTGCATGCCAGCTGCAGCCTTAACGGGCGAGCAGGCTCGCCCGCATCGGCGTGCCGACGCGGCCTGTCGGCTACAGGCTGAAATCCTTCTCGCCGTTGAACACCGCAAGGGCGTCAGCCACTGAATAATCAGCCAGCGTAATGGCGCTGATCGCCTTCGTGAGGCGCACTGCCTCGTCGAGCGAACGCTGATGGATGTTGCGACCCGTTGCGTTTCCGCAGGCGCCGCCGACATGAATCTGATCGTAGAGCTGCGTCAGGAACGTCTTCGCGTCGACGGTCGAACCGCCTGCGCACACGAGGCCCGTGCGACCCGCGGCCATGGAGGCAACCTTCAGGGCTTCGGCGGGAGTGCGAGTATCGTCGCCTTCGGGCTTCGGCGGGTTCACCTTCACGAAGTCGGCGCCGAGGCAAAGCGCCACACCAGCAGCGCCCGCGATGAGGTCGGGGTCCTTCTCGGCGGTGACGGCCTTGCCGCGCGGGTAGATCCACAGCACAACGAGCAAGCCGTTCGCGTGCGCCTGCGCGATGAGCTCGCCAGCCTCGGCCATCATAGTGGACTCGTACTCGCTGCCCAGGTAGATGGTGTAGCCCAGGCCGACGATGTTCACGCCCGCTTCGCGCATGGCGAGGATGGCGTCCAAATCGTAGAGCTGGGGCGAGTAGGGATCGTCCTGCGAAGTCTTCACCAAGTTGGTCTTGGAGTTCATC
>OLNW01000243.1_pt1 | contig 70117 bp, 72 predicted proteins | sample 1672121 | NCBI WGS metagenome assembly OLNW01 (sample SAMEA3136648, study PRJEB25190) | human gut metagenome
TATTTGTTGCTTTTGCATATTTTTCTGCTGTTTTTGCTAAGAATTTTAACATAAAAATCCCCTCCTTAGTATAAAATCTATATAACATAAAATATAACCGGTATATATTTTATATCAAACTGTTTCAGTTGAAGTATTCCCATATACTTCGTAGCCATATTTATTATTTGTCAATTTATAAATAAATTTAGTAATTGTTATTGTTTGAAATAAATTTGCTAATATTAAAATATTAGTAATCATATTGTTATTTATTATTAGTGCTGCAAATAGCCCTAATGAAAATGTTATATATGCTACTGCCCTTTTTTTCTTTCGTACACTTTCTTCTAGTATTGGCACACTTTCTGTGTCAGCTGGTGCATAAAGTTTTATCATTATCATTCCAAATACCCATACACATGCTATCAGTAAATATTTTGCAATTTGTGGTAACACAATATATTGTGATGTAAATGGTATTATGCAATAAAATAATGTTGTGAATGTTATGCAACCTATATGTGTTTTTAAATGTACTCCACCTGATGCTCCTTTGTATGGAAATAATGCTAAAAAAGTAAACATTGCCCATTTGAATATTCCTAATATATATGCTATTCCTAGCATTATAAATATTTTTGGAATTTCGCCTACTATGTTTTGTAATCCATAGTAAATCACTTCTGCTCTTTCATCATCAATCTCAGGCATTTCTTTTCTTATTCTTTTGGTTAAAAAGGCACAGATTTTATCAATCATTTGTATCACCTCTTTATTTTGTTATACGGATTTTATCACCAGATTTTTAAATTTTTCATTTTGTTTTATAAAACTGCTATTTTAGTTTATGAAAATTTTTTCGTGTAATTTTCATATATAATTTTTATTTATAAAAGTCATAATTTGACATATTTTTTTTATAAGATCAATAATAATTTTCATAGAGATATAAAAATATTTTTATAAAGTTATATTTGTACCTTTTTGTTACTTTCATCTTAGCTATTGGACAAAAAATAACCTGTATCTATTGATACAAGCTATTTTTATTTTATATGGTAGCGAAGATGTGATTCGAACACATGACCCTTCGGGTATGAACCGAATGCTCTAGCCAACTGAGCTACTTCGCCAGGTTGTGTCAGCAATGATAACTGACAAAATCTATTATAACGGTAGTTTTTCCATTTGTCAAGATAAAAATACAAGAAATCTAAAATTTCTTGTATTTTTTAATATCTTTCATTTTCTCTGTCTTCTTTATTTTTTACATTATGTGTTTCTTTATTGTTATATTCTATAGCTGTTGGTTCTACTTGCTTTTTTCTTGGTATTTTTGTTACATGTTTTGGACTAGTAACCATTTTTTCTAGCATTCCAACATTTTCATATGATTTTTCTATTATTCTTTTATCACTTGAAGATACTAATTCATTTAAAACATTAACATTGAATTCACATTCTAATGCTTCTACATTTTCAGTATTCCAAAAGTCTTTTAATACTTCTAAAAATTTCATATTTGCTTAAAGTTATCCTTTAAGTTTTTCACCTCTCTTTTCTCAATACAGAGGTATTATAACATAAATACAAGAAAAAATCAAGCCCTCAAGAATATTTTTACAGATAATGTAAATTACTAGTTTATCTTACATATTCATTTAATGGTTTTATTCTATAATATAAATCTCCCATTTCTTCTGTTGGAACATAACCAGCTTTTGAATTCATAACATCTGGAATTCTATTAACAACACTTGCACAAGTAAGTTCAACTGTTGCTGGTTTGTTTATAACTAATGTTGTTTCAGGTTCTCCAATTATTGTCCATTCATTCTTATCAAATTCATCTTTAGCATATACTTTTCCTATACATTCACTTTCAATTGTTATTCCCTCTTCTGTTTCAGTTGTAACAACTGCACTCATTCCTGTTGCATCTCCTGCCTTTACTGTCATTCCTAAAGTTGTTGAATATATATCTTCTGAATATGTTTGTGGCACTGTTTTTTGTGTTTGTGATTTTACTGTAAGTCCTAATTTATCACATAGCCATCCATTTACATTCCACATATATGAAGGTAAATATTCTCCTTTTTCTATCATTTTTTTTCTTTCTTCATCTGATATTCTATCTACTGATGCTACTTGTTTGTCAAATTCTTCTAAAGTTAATCCTGAACCATGTGCTTTAGCTAAGGCTATTCCATAGTCCTCTACGTTGTAGCTTGAACTTCCTTTAATTTTTTTAATTGTATGTGTTGAGCCTGCAATGCTTGATATAAGTTGTCCCCAATAAATATCTTGATATCCACTTCCTGTTATTGTACAATTTGTTTTTTTAGCCATTTCATCTAATTTTTTAGTTATTGCTGGGTTTGAATTCATTGGGTAAAAAGCCTCTTCACAAGTTGTTATTGCATTTACACCTAATCTTGCACATAACATTAATGCATCTTCTACATCTTTAATTAAACTCATTGTTGTTACTATTGCAATATCAGGTTTTGCTTCTTGTATCATTTTTTCAGCATCTTCAACTGATACAACTTTTACTCCTTTGTTTTCTGTTCCCATTATTTCACCTATGTCTTTTCCTATTACTGCTGGATTCACATCAATTGCTCCTACAATTTCGGCTCCTTTTTCGTATACATATCTCATTGTATACACACTCATTTTGCCCACACCATATTGAATTACTTTGATTTTTCTATCCACAAAAATCACTCCTTTCAATCTATATAGATTATATACTAATTAATAAATTTTATACAAGCCATTTTTGTGAATTGTTTGTAAATTATTTTTGTACTAATATTTTACTTTTTATTTCTAGCAATTTTTCTTTTGATATGTTTGCAATTTTCATAATTTGTTTATCAGCCAAATTATTCTTTAGCTTTTTCAATTCCTATTTTTTTTTACTAAAGTAAAATATATTATCTTTTTTAGGGTATTTTTCTTTTCATCTGCCATTTGTCTTTGTGTGATTTCATTTAAATTTCGTTCAAGCTCATCCTTGGTTTTGGATTTATCTAACAACATCACTTTTGATAATAAATTTTTATCTTCCATTAATTCTTCATCTTTCATTTTGCTTATGTCTGCTAAATGATATTTTTATCAACAGCACTTTTTATTATTTCCATTTCATACATTAACAATCTGTAAAGCATCGCATAATCTACACTTGATTGATGTTCAATAAGAAAGAATATTTTTTGATTCTTCAATTTATAAACAACATCTGTATCCTTATTTCTAAAATTATTTGTTATAAAATGTGTCGTATATTTTTCTATGTCCTTTGGTCCAATCTCTATATTTAAGCTTTTGCTAATAAAATTTGCTGCTTCTCCCTTATCTCCCAAAATAATCTTATAAACTTTGTCGTGTGGCTGATTTACCTCAATTTCATATTCAGCTTCATCTTCCTTTACCATGCAAAAAAATGATGTTTTTTCTCTTTCTTTTTCATTTTTTTGGATTTTTTAAGATTTTTGATATAAAAAATAGAATACAAATTAAGAATTAAATTCTTGTTTTGTATTCCATACTATTTTTTATGTAAAGTCAAGTGTTTATTCTTCTTTCATATATTCTTTTAAAATTTCAGCACATCTTTTTGAAGCTAATCTTAAGTTTTCTTCAAAAGTTGATGCATTCTCTCCATTTGGTGTATCAGATATACTTCTTACTACAACAAAAGGGACCTCATCTAAATAAGCTACTTGAGCTATTGCTGCACATTCCATATCCACAACATCTGCATCAAATTTTGTTCTTATTTTTTCTTTCATTTCAATTTCTGTGCAGAATATATCTCCTGTTGCAACTATTCCCATTTTTATTTTGTAATTTTCATCTTCAAGATTTTTTATTGCTTTTTGAAATTTGTAAATCATTTTTCCTTCACATTCCACAAAATTTCCAACACCTGTTATATATCCTTTGCTATGACCAAATGCAGTTATGTCAAAATCATGTTGTACTACATGCTCTCCTATTACAATATCTCCTATTTCTAAATCTTCACTTATTGCACCTGCTGAACCTAAGTTCATTATAGATTCAACTTCAAATTTATCTATCATTATTTGTGTAGTTCTTGCTGCATTTACTTTTCCTACCCCACTTTTAGCTAATACACATTCTTTATTTTCTATTTTTCCAACTATAAATTCAGTTCCATATATTTCTTTTCTTTCTATATCTTGCATTAAATCTTCTATTGCTTCACATTCTTCATCCATTGCTGTTATAATTCCAACTTTTTTCATATTATCCCTCTTTTCTTTCATAATTATATATTATAATTTTAGCAAATTCAAGAAATTTTCCAAATACACTTGTAACATTTCAAGTTTTGAGGTAATATAATAACATAAATTGAAAGAAATGCATAATACAAAAACAAAAGAAAGGAGTAAATAGCAAATAATAAAGCGCCTGGACACTAACTATTAGTGTTGACGAGGTCTAGAGTTATCGAAACATTCGGCGGATGCTCTAGTGGCTAGCTTAGGTCAAAATATTAATTAAAAAGCAATAGCAATATTGTAACAAAGATTAATATAATAAGCATTATTTTGCATGCTTTCAATTCCATATTAAATTTATTATTAAGGAGGATTACTATGTGTGGAATTGTAGGTTACATAGGAACAAAAAAAGCAAGTCCAATACTAATTAATGGACTTTTAAGATTGGAATACAGAGGTTATGACTCAGCCGGTATTGCAACAATAGAAAAAGAAGGACTTTCATTTATGAAAAACAAAGGAAGAGTCAAAAATTTATATGAATTACCAGGAATTGATGATTTAGAAGGAACAATTGGTATAGCTCATACAAGATGGGCAACTCATGGAAAACCTTCAAAAGAAAATTCTCACCCTCATTATGATAATTCAAAAACATTTGGAGTTGTTCATAATGGAATTATTGAAAATTACAATGAATTAAGAACTTTTTTAACAAATAATGGATATACTTTCTATTCTCAAACAGATACAGAAGTTGTACCAAATCTTATTCATTATTATTACACAAAAGATAAAAAAGATGATGAACTAAAATTTTTAAGAGCTGTAAGAAATGCTTGTAAAGATTTAAAAGGAAGCTTTGCTTTAGAAATAATTTCAAGCAATTGCCCTGATAACATGATTGTAATAAGAAAAGATAGCCCATTAGTTATCGGAAAAGGAGAAAATGAAAACTACATTTCTTCTGATATTCCAGCTATTTTATCATTTACAAGAAACTTCTATCTTTTAAATGATTTAGAACTTGTTCTTTTAACAAGAGATGATGTTAAATTCTTTGATATGGATTTAAATCCTATCGACAAAAAAATTGAAGTAATCGAATGGAATGCAACAAGTGCAGAAAAAGACGGATATGAAGATTATATGTTAAAAGAAATATATGAACAGCCAACTGCAATTAGAGAAACTTTAGGAGCTAAATTAAATGAAAGTGCAAAATGTGATTTTGAAGAATTAGATTTTACAAAAGAATATTTATGCGGATTAAGAAAAATTTATTTAGTTGCTTGTGGTACTGCTATGCATGCTGGTTTAGTTGCTAAAAATATTTTAGAAAAACTTTGCAAAATACCAACAGAAGTTGATATTGCTTCTGAATTTAGATATAGAGATCCAATTGTTGATGATAAAACATTATGCATTTTTATCTCTCAATCAGGAGAAACTGCTGATACTATCGCAGCATTAAAACTTTCAAGAGAAAAAGGAGCAAAAACACTTGCAATAAGTAATGTTATAGGAAGTTCTATAACTAGAGAAGCTGACTATTCTATTTATACTCATGCTGGTCCTGAAATTGCTGTTGCATCTACAAAAGCATATACATCACAAGTTGCCCTACTTTCTATACTAGCAATTTATTTTGCTGAAACAATGGGAGTTGAAAAAGAAGAAGTTGCACATTTAAAACAAGATATTCTTGAATTACCTAAAAAACTTGATGAAGTTTTAAAAACAGCTGATAAAGTAAAAGAATTCAGTCACAAAATTTATCAAGAAAAAGATGTGTTCTTCTTAGGTAGAGGTGTTGATGAAACTGTTGCAAGAGAATCTGCTTTAAAACTTAAAGAAATTTCTTATATACATGCAGAAAGTTATCCAGCAGGAGAATTAAAACACGGACCTATAGCATTAATAGAAAATGGAATTACTGTAATTAGTATTATGACAGATCCTAAATTAGTTGAAAAAACTGTAAGTAATATCCAAGAAGTTATTACAAGAGGTGCAAAAACTTTAGTTGTAACAAACCAAAAAATTGATAATACTATGTTTGATTTAGTTATTAACATACCTGAAACAAACCCATTTATTTCACCTATATTATCTGTTGTACCACTACAACTACTTTCATATTATATTTCTAAGGAAAAAGGATTAGATGTAGATAAGCCTAGAAACTTAGCAAAATCAGTTACAGTTGAATAAAACAAAAACTAGCTAATACCAAAAGTGTTAGCTAGTTTTTTAGTTTAGTAATAATTTTATAATTATCAAACTTACAGCACCTGGAAGCCCCAGTAATCCAACTACTATACTTGTAAAAAAATTTAATCCTATATGAAAACTAAATGTAGAACCAATTAAATTTATTATAAAAATAACTACCCCACCTAAAATAGAATTAAAAATCAATTTTAATATTTTAGTTATTGGAACTATAAAAATTCTTCCAAATATAAAAATAAAACATATACAAGCTAAATATGTAATAATATTTGCATCCATAAAATCAACTCCAAACACCAAATTGTCTCTTTCCATTTTTATGTTGAAATTAGGACAAATATTACATTTTAGCCGGCTTCTTTACTTAAAAATGTAAATTTTTTATCATTAATCATATCTATTTGCAATCCCTTACTTTTAGCTAGTTTTATTAAATAATCAAGTTTAGCCTGATTTGCTTTTATCTGATACACATAATAATCAACTAAATCTTCTTTTGCATATTCAAAATTATTATTATATGTTTTTAACTCTTCCCTTGTATTAATTATATTTTTAATTAATTCCATTTCTTTTTCAAGTTCTGTTCTATCTGGTATTTTTTGCTCTTTAATATATTCATCTTGCATGGCAAGTCTCCTTTACATTTTTATTTTTAGTATATTCCCAAAATTGTCATTTTATTCATTAATTTGCCTAAACCCCTTGTTTTTTTAGCGATTTTATAGGATAATATATATGTATAATTTTAAGAAATGAAAGGATTTTTCAAATGAAATATATAGATAAATTTTTGAAAGTTTTACACACAGATAGAAACACATTTGCAACATATGTGCTAACATTAGTTTCAGTATATCTAGCTGTTGACAGATTAGTTGAAATGTTGCTTATGATTTTCACTGGTGTTTCTTATTCATATTGGGGACCTATACAATATACTTTAGCACTAGCCTGCCCCGTATTTGCATTTTTATTTTCAGGTCCTTCAAAATTTGCCAATTCGAAAGCAAAAAAGGTAACACTATTTTATATTTATGTAATTGGTTTATATATAATTGCAGTATCAATGTTTACACAATGGCTAAACATGGGAGCATGGTTATTACTTTTATCAGTACCAAATTATGCAGAAATAATTACTGACTTTTCTGATTTAGTAACACCTGCAATGGTTAGTATTTCTTTATACTTACCATTGTCAACAATTTTCCCACTTTTCAAATGGCTATTCTTCGGTGTAAATGATAGTAGAGATAAAATCCAATCTATATGGGATTATGGTGGAATTGATTTATCAGACCAAAAAGCTGGAACAGGACCTTATACTTGTGAAGTATATTTATGTTACAACTCAGAAACTGGTAAAAATGTAGTAATTCCAGAAGTTTCAAGATATCAATCATTATTTGTATGTGGTGGTTCTGGTTCTGGAAAAACTTCTTTAATATATGAACCACTATTTGCAAGAGATATTGAAAGAAAATATTTCTTTAAAGAAGTTTCAAAAGAACTTGGTTATACAGCTTTAAAAACTGGTATTGCAACATTAGTTGCACCATATGATAATAACTATTTAAACCAAAACTTTAACTTAAATATGCTTACACCTACATATGGAAAAGAAGCAATCTTCAAGGCATATGTTAAAAAAATGATATTAAACACAATGGGAAATGAAATAACTTATAGAAATATTGGTTTAACTTTAATGGCTCCAGATTATGAAGTGATTGGACATATGATTGATGTATGCAAAAACTTTGGAATATCTTATAATATAATAGACCCAAGTAACCCTAACTCAATCGGTCTAAATCCATTTACATATGATGACCCATCAAAAATTGCGATTACAATTTCAGCTGTTATAAAAGCAATGTACAATACTGCACATGCTGATGTTGATGAAGCATACAAAGAAGATATTGTTATGCAAGCAATTGAAAATTTAGCAATATTATTAAAAGAAATGTATCCAAGAATGAATGAAGGCAAACTTCCAAACATGGAAGATATGCTAAAAATGTTCACTAACTTTGAATTAATAGAAAAAATGTGTGAAATACTTGCACATAATCAAGATTTAAAAGAAAAATACAGTGTAACACTTGCCTACTTTAAGAAGAATTTCTACTCAAATGCTCCAGGAAGAAATAGTATTGAAAAATACATTTACTCTGTAATTAGTCAATTAGACAACTTATTAAGAATACCTGGAATTAAGAGTATATTATGTAACAGACATAATAATTTAGATTTTGATAAAATGCTTTCAAATGCAGATGTTACCTTTGTTTGTACAAGACGTGGAGACTTAGGAGCTGCAGCACATAAAGCTTTCGGATTATTCTTCTTAATTTCTATGCAAAATGCGGTTTTAAGAAGACCTGGAATTGAAAATTCTAGAATCCCACATTTCTTATATATTGATGAATTTGCTGATTTCATCTGTAAAGATACTGAGGCAATGTTCACATTATATAGAAAATATAAAGTAGGAACTATTATTTCTACTCAAAGTTTACAACAATTAGAAACTCCTGAACTAGCAGTTAATTACAAAAGCACAATTCTTTCTAACTGTGCTAATAAAATATTTACTGGTAATGGAGATTATGATGAACTTGAATGGTGGTCAAACGACTTTGGTAAATACAGACAATGGGAATATTCAAACAGTATGGATATGGCCAAAGGTGAATATGATAGTAAATATGGTAATGTTAAATGGGCATTTACACAATACTTCAAACCTGGAAAACTTCAAAATTTAGGATTAAAAGATTGTGCTTATAAAGTAAAATCAAGTGGTGGAAAGCCAATTGTTGGTCCTGGTAAATTAGCTTTTCTAGAGTCTAAATACAAAGAGCCACATAAAATAAAGAAATTTGATTTCGGTAAATATTCTAATGGAGTAACTACTGAAACAGAAGATGATACATCTTCTAAAAAATTCGATTTAAAAAATTTAGATTTTCATGATGAAAGAAATGAAATAGATCCAATTCAAATTGACACAACAGATTCTAAATATTTATTTGATAATGATGATGCAATTGTTGTTAATTTAAGAAAAAATAAGAAATCTAATTAATTACACTAAAAGGAGGTCGCAATAAAAAGCGACCTCTAATTTAATTTATATTAAGTTCTTTTATATCAATTCTCTTAAAATGTAATTCCTAATAATTGAATTCCCAATCCTGCTATAACTCCTATTACATATAAAATTGCTATTACTTTTATATTTTCTTTTATTCCTTTGTTTGTTTTAAATAACACTGCTAGTCCAACTCCTGCTCCAACTAAAAGTCCTGATATTAAAGCTGATGCTGATATTACTTTTTCTAAGTAAAGTTGTGTTAATATAACAGATGCTGCACAGTTTGGTATAAGTCCTATTAAGCTTGTAATTGCTGGTCCTAATATTGGATTTATTTGTATAAAATCTGCTATTCTTTCTTCTCCTATAAAATATATTGCAATATTTATTAAAAGTGTAATTATTAATATAAAAACAAATATATTTAAAGTATGTTTTAATGCTGATTTTACTATTCCATGGTCACAGTGACAATGTTCTTTTTCACATAGGTCTTCTATTTTCTCTTCTTGGTTTTCATTTTTATTAAATATTCTTATTAATGCATCTATTATAAATCCTGCAATCATTCCTATTATAAATTTCACAAATAGTATTTTTATGATTGTTATTGCTGGTACAGCTTCAGATATGAATATTGGTAACATTTCATCTGATGTTGATAAATATACTGCAATTAATGTACCTAGTGTTATTACTCTTCCTGCATATAAATTAGTTGCAGATACTGAGAATCCACATTGTGGAAATATTCCTAAAAGACTTCCAAAAAATGGTCCGAATTTTCCTGATTTTTTTATTATATTTTTGGTTTTATTTCCTGTTTTGTGTTCTATATATTCCATTATTAAGTATGTTATAAATAAGAATGGAACTAGTTTTACACTGTCTATTACAGCTTCTTCTATTACTTCTAACATTTTTCTTTCCTTTCTTTTTTGTTTTTATATAATAACATATTTTTTATTTGTTGTAAAGTTTTTTGACATGTTAAAAGCCACTATAAACTAGTGGCTCCGGACTTTTATTTTTTCCCTTTGTAGCGTATAGATTTTAATTCATCATCTAATTCTGCAAAAGGCTTAGCAATTTTATACAGTGTCACAGCATTTTTCCAAGAAATCGAAAAAAGATACGCTTTATCATTAAATTTGGTATAAACTCCCTCATTCTTAAAATGAAGAAATTCTAAAATTTTTTCTGCATTTGGGTCTTTTTTTAATTCTTTTTCTAAGACCACAACACATAGCTTTGTTTCTGCTTTTTCAAGTGGTATTACATATCTATCAAAATCTATTAAATATCTAAAGACTTTACTCACCACATTTAGCATTTCTTCTGTGTCAACTGTTTCTATTGCTTTTTCTTGTACTGTATTTTCTTCCATTGTCATGTCCTCCTAATCTTTAGTACACACTTATTATACTACTTTTTAGAGAATTAGTCAAATTATGTTAATTATCTTCTTCTATAACAACCGCAAATAGAACCAGTATTTCCATTACTATTTGGTACAACATTTATTCTTGCAGATACACCATTTCTTCCAATATTATTGTTGTTGCATCCACATTGGTTATTATTAGAATTAATTGTTAATAAATTATTATTATTTCCATTAGCACAGTTACTTGATATTGTAAGCAAGTTTCCATCATCATTATTTCCACATGAACTACTTATTGTTAGCAATTCATTTACATCATTATCTGTATTGTTACACCCACAAGAATTTCGATTATTTCCATTTCTTCGCTGATTATCAAATTCATTTAGTCTATTTATTAATTTGCAAATTAAACACACCAAAACTGCTGTTATAAAACTAATTATTGTATACACAATTGTTGCTATTAAATATGTTAAATTTCCTATTACAAATGTTACAATTAAAAACACAGCAAAAATGATTCCAGCAACTAAAAATGGACATTTTAATATTTTTTGTAATGCTATTGATATTATAATTGTAGCCAATGGTAAAGCAAAAAATATAAGTAAATTATTCATAGTTTTCTCTCCTTTTCCTTTTTTACTATATTTTATGCTTTTTTCACTTTTTGGTTAACAAAATATATTATTCATATTCTACACTAACTAAATATAATCCTTGTGGTGGTAATGTTTTACCGGCATTTTCTCTTTTTTGGGATTCAATTATGTTTGATATATCTTCTGGTTGTAATTTTCCTATCCCAACATCTACTAATGTTCCACTAATTATTCTTACCATATTATATAAAAATCCATTCCCAGTTAGTTCTATATAAATTCTGTTATTTGGCATTTCTTTTACTATTGCTTTATAAATAGTTCTAACACTACTTTTACTGCTTGTGCCACTTGCTTTAAATGCCTTAAAATCATGTTCACCTTCAAAGTATTTTGCAGCTTTATTCATCTTTTCTACATCTAATTTCATTGATATATGTGTTTCTAAATTTCTATATATTGCTGTTCCATATTGTGTATTATTTATTATGTATCTATATGTTTTCTTTTTGCAAGTAAGTCTGCTATGAAATTGTTCTGGAACTTCTTCAGCAGCCAATATTCTTATTGATTTTTTTAAGTTTGTATTTATAGCTATTGGTATTTTTTCAATTGGAATATTTGAATTTGTTTTAAAATTCGCAACTTGTCCGAAGTGCATGAACTCCTCTATCTGTTCTTCCTGATGCCATAAGGTTTATCTCTTCTTCTTTTGTTACTTGTTTAATTGCATTTTCTATTGTCCCTTGTATATTTAGCTTATCTGGTTGTTTTTGCCAACCGGTTAAATTCTTTACCATCATATTCTATTGTTAGTTTTATATTTCTCATATTTTATTCCCTTCTTAAGATATAACACTACCTATATTTTTTCTTTCTAACAATAAAAGCCCGCATAAAGCGACCTTTTATTTTTCTTCTTTCTTTTCTATTTTCATTTTTTCTTTTAGTTTTTTTAATCTATTTTTTCTTTCTTTTTTCTCTATTGCAAATCTTTTTGTTACAACATTACTTATTAAGATTTTTTTCAATACATCTTCTCTAACATCTGCTATTAGTGTTCCATCTTTTGCAACTGATATTTTTCCTGTCTCTTCTGATACAACAACTACTATGCTGTCTGATTCTTTTGATATTCCAATCGCTGCTCTATGTCTTGTTCCTAATTCTTTTGCAATATCATTGTCATCTGCTAATGGTAACACACAAGCTGCTGCTGCTATTTTATTTCCAGATATTACAACTGCACCATCATGAAGTGGAGTTTTTGGCACAAATATATTTACTAGCAATTGTGGTGAAACTTCTGCATCCATTGGTATTCCTGTTGCGATTATATCTTGGATTTTTATATCTCTTTCTATTACTATTAGTGCTCCTGTTTTTGTTTTTGAAAGTTCTTCTGCTGCTATTACTATTTTGTATATGTCTTCTTTTGCTTTTGTAGATAAATCTTTATCTATTCCAAAAAATTGTGTTAATTTATTTGTTCCTAGTTGTTCTAATGCACGCCTTAATTCCGGCTGGAATATTACTAATATTGCTATTACTCCAACATTCATAATTCCTGTTAATATCCAATTTAGTATTTTCAAATTGAATAATCCACTTACCCATGTTGCAACAACTAATAATGCTATTCCCTTTATTAATTGCCATGCTCTAGAACCTTTTACTATTCTGAAAAAGCAATATAATAAGAATATAACTAGTGTCAAATCTATTATTAATGTTACTAGCTCAAATGGATTTGTTTGTAAAGATTTTATATATTCTACAATGCTTTCTTTATAAAAACTTTCCCAATTCATTCCTAAATTTATTACCATATATTTATTCTTTTATTGTTTTTATAAACAATATCTCCTTCCATTTTTTATTATATTAATGCGTAAATAAGTGATGCTACTGTTCCTACTACCATTAATAATGCTAGAAAACCTGCCATTACTTTTACAAATATTTGTCCTTTATCATATTTATGTTTTTTTATTATTTTTTCTTTTTGTTTTTTCATTTTCTTCATCCTTTCTTTGTTTTTCATTTGTTATTATAGCATATTAAAATATTTTTTTAAACCTTTTTGTTGCTTTTTTTAGAATATTACATTTTTGGTAAAATAATGAATAATTTAATAACACAAATTATATAACATAGGAAAAAGACTAGAAAAATGTTATTCATAATTCTAGTCTTTTAAATAGCTATTCTATAATTTTAATAATTGCTTTTTGTTTTTCTGCCACTTCCTGTCTAATCTTCACTGTTTGTAACAACTCTTTTTTAGCAATCTCTAGATTATCATAATTATCTGAATGGATATATGCAATAACTTCATCTTTTTGTACTTTGCTACCAACCTTTTTCAATAACTCAATTCCAACTAATTTATCAATTTTATCTTCCTTTTTCTTTCTTCCAGCACCTAAATCACATGCTATTTTACCTACTTTTTTAGCATCTATTTTATAAACATAACCTGAACTTTTACTATATACTGGTTCAATATATTTTGATTTCGGAATATTTTCTAAATCTGAAATATAAGTTGTGTCCCCTCCTTGATTTTTTACTAATTCTAAAAATTTCTTATATGCTTTTCCATTTTCTATATTTTTCATTAGAAGTTTTTTAGCTTTTTCTATATCTTCTTCTATTTCAGCCAGCTTTAACATATAAGCCCCAAGTTCTAAAGCAACTTCTTTTAAGTCTTCTGGCATGTCACCTTTTAATGCTTTTACAGCTTCTTCAACTTCTAGCAAATTTCCTATATTGTAACCTAATGGTTCATCCATATTTGTTAATATACACACTGTTTGTCTATCTGCAAGTTTTCCAATACTTATCATTTCTTTTGCAAGTTTTTCTGCATCTTTCCTATTTTTCATAAAAGCTCCGCTTCCAACTGTAACATCTAAAACTATCTTTTGAGCCCCACTTGCTATTTTTTTACTCATTATGCTTGATGCAATTAGTGGTATACTTTCGACACATGATATTGCATCTCTTAGGCTGTATAATTTCTTGTCAGCTGGTGCTAAGTTTAATGTCTGTGAAATCATACTTATTCCTATCTTATCCACATTTTCTACAAACTTGTTTACATCTATTGCTGTTTTATATCCAGGAATTGATTCCAATTTGTCTACAGTTCCTCCTGTAAATCCTAGCCCTCTTCCTGACATCTTTGCCACTGCAACTCCACATGATGCAACTAGTGGAAGCAAAACTAAAGATACTTTATCTCCTACTCCACCTGTTGAATGTTTGTCTACTATTATTTTATTTAATTTTGATAAATCTAATATTTCTCCTGAATGAGCCATTGCTAAACTCAAATTTGTTGTTTCTTGTTTTGTCATTCCATTTATAAAAATAGCCATTACTAGTGCTGCTGCTTGATAGTCTGTTATATTTTCTTCTGTATATCCATTTACAAAGTATTTTATTTCTTCTTTTGTTAATTCTTGATTTTCTCTTTTTTTCTCTATTATTTCTAAAATATTCATATGTATCACCTATTTATACAAATTTTTTTGTAAATGTTCTTCTGTGAATTGGGCATAGACCATATTCTTTTATTGCTGCTATATGTTTGGCTGTTCCATATCCTTTATGTGAAATAAAACCATATTGTGGATATATTTCATCCCATTGTCTCATTATTCTGTCCCTTGTCACTTTGGCAAGTATTGATGCTGCAGCAATATTGTAGCATTTTGCATCACCTTTTATTATTGGCTCATATGGTATCCCTCTTGTGTTTATACCTGTTAAAGCATCTACTACTATTAAATCTGGTTTTATATCTAGTCCATCTACTACTTGTGTTACTCCACTTTTTGTTGCATTTAATATATTTATATCATCAATTACATCTTGACCAATTATTGCAACAGAATAACTTATTGCTTCTTCTATTATTAAGTCATATAGTTTTTCACGCTTTTTTTCAGATACTTTTTTAGAATCATTTACACCTTCTATCATTGAATCTTTTGGCATTATTACTCCTGCTACTACCACTGGTCCTGCTAAAGGTCCTCTTCCTGCTTCATCAATTCCACAGATATTTTTAAATCCTTTTTCATATAAATCTTTTTCTATTTCTTTTAATTTTGTTAATCTTTCTAGTTCTTTTTCTTTCATTTTTATTGTTTCCTTTGTTTTATATATTGTCTATTTGAGTTAATGAATATACCATTGTTCCATTGTTACTATATCCTAAAGTATTATATATTTCCACTTTTGCATTTGTGTCATCAAATTCTATTATGTAATATTCTCCATTTGATAATTCTATTTTGTTTAATCCCCAATTTTGTAATGCTTCTTCTGTAACTGCATAGCAGTCTGCACTGTTTGCTCCTGATGGTACTATTATTCCTAAGTCTGATACTTTTTTTAGTTTTGCTTCTGTCTCATATACTTCTGTTCTCACTTCTGCTTTTTTTGTTTCATCTGGGTTTGGTCCCATTTTAAAATTTGCTTGTTCTACTGTTTCTCTAGCTTTTACTTGAACTAATAGCATATTTGTTCTTAGTTCTTCTAGTTTTCCTTTTTTTATTATATCTTTTCCACTATATACTGATATTCCAGCGATTATTAATAATACTATTATTGTTACAGATAATGCAATTAATGTTATACCTTGTTCCTTTTTCATTTATTTCACCCTTTACTTTTTATTCTTGTTTATTATATATTTTTCCTTTCTCTTTTTCAATAGTAAATAAAAAATTTAAGTATCACATTTTTTTCACAAAATATTCACAAATGTATTGTATTATACCTTTAGATTAGGATATTATATTAAAAAAAGTATCTTTAGGAGGTTTAAAAAATGGAAGAAAATAAAAAAGAACAAGAAAAAAAATCAAATTTTAAAGCTGTTCAAGATCAAGCTTCAGTGAATAAAGCTTATAAATCTGAACATAAAGCAAAAGTAGGTTTTGCAAATGGATTTTTATTACCATTTGTAAGTGGTGTACTTGGTTGCACTGTAGTTGTTGGTACTTGTTTTGGTGTACCTTCTATAAAAAATAAATTATTAAGTTCATCAACAAGTAGTTCAAGTACTAATTCAAATTCTAATAATTTAAGTACAGGATATGTTAGCCAAACTTCACTTTCAAATTATTCAGACACATCAGTATATGCTGCAAATAAAATCTTACCTTCAATTGTTGGAATTAAAGTTGAATATAATGTAAATTCTTTAGTTTCTATGTTTGGTAGACAAAATCAAAGTTCTACTGCAACAGCCAGTGGTTCTGGTATTGTAATTAGTGAAGATGGATATATTTTAACAAACAATCACATTGTTTCATCATCTTCTTCTGAATCTTATTATGAAGTGTCTGAAGCAACAAAAGTTACTGTAACTTTATTTAATGATGAAACAGAATATGAAGCAAAAATTGTTGGAAAAGATGAACAAACAGATTTAGCTGTTATAAAAATTGAAAAAACAGGTTTATCTAAAGCAGAGTTTGCAGATTCTGATAGTGTAAAAGTTGGAGAATTTGCTATGGCTGTTGGTAACCCTCTAGGAATGCAAAGCAGTATCACTTGCGGTGTTATAAGTGCTGTTAACAGAGAAGTTACGGATTCAGATGGTAAAAAATTCACTTTAATTCAAACAGATGCTGCTATAAACTCTGGTAACAGTGGTGGTGCTTTAGTAAATAGTGAAGGTAAAGTAATTGGAATTAATACTTTAAAACTTTCTGGTACAGGAATTGAAGGTATGGGATTTGCAATTCCAATTAATTCAACTACTGATATAACTTCACAATTAATTCAATATAGCAAAGTTAAAAGACCTTATATTGGAATTTCTGGTATGGATTTAGATGAAAAAACTGCCAAAGCTAACAATTTGGTTCAAGGTATTTATGTTAAATCTATAGAGGATTTCTCTGCTGCTGAAAAGGCAGAAGTTAAAGTCGGCGATGTTATTATTGAAGCTGATGGTAAGAAAATTACAACTATGGATGAGTTAAATGAAATTAAAAATACTCATAAAATTGGTGATGAGATGAAGATTAAAGTAAATAGAAATGGACAAGAAAAAGAATTGACTTTAACATTAGGTGAACAACCTTAACTAAGTTTTCACTTTTAGTTCACACAATGGACAAAATTGGTTAGTATAATACAACCATAGTCAGTAAAGAATACTGATTTGAAATAAAAAACATCCCCTTTTATTTTCAGAAAGAAGAACTTGAAAAAGTTCTTCTTTTTTATTCATAAATCATTAAAATGTTTTAATATTCAAACTTAAATCCTATTAGAAAAATAATATATAAAACAAAAAAACTTTAATATATAATTTTTACTTGTGACTCCCAACTACATAACGGGCTGTAATTTCATAACAGCCCATAATTTGTCGGTCCCCCCCGAATTGTCACTTCGTAAAAATATATATTAAAGTTATAATACCAAATATTAAAGTTCTAATACAAAACATTATAGAATTACTAAATCCATTTCACTAGTTGAAGTTTGGTTTCCATATGCATACACAATATACAAAGTATCTTCTGTAACATAAAATTCAGATGCATTTTCTAATTTATACATACTACTTGAAGTATCTCTATTATAAATATTATAACCAAGATTTTTTAAATCTTCTACTTTCTTTTCCTCTGCTGAAATTTCTTCATCAATTTTGCTTTGAACAACTTGATTATCTGCACCTTTTATTTTCAACATTTCAGCAATTGATATTTCTTTGTTATTTCTTAAATCATAATTATAAGTTTGTACAATTACCTTTTGTGCATTTGAACCTTCTTTTAAATTTGATTTAACCATAACAGATAATATACCATAATGTATATTTGCTACATATTCTACATTATAAATTATATTTTTATTTTCACTACCTAATATACTTCTTGCCTTATTAGCAAATATTTCTTCTATATCTTGATTATATTTTTTTACAACATCATTGTTTATATTTATGTATGGTATATGAACTTCTAGGTCATAGCTATTTACTTTGCTTTCTTTTTTCTCATATTTTGTATATACTATTTTCTTGTCTTGGTCTTCTTTTTTTCCATTATTTTCATCATCATCATTTTCTATATCATTTACAAATATGGTATTAAAATTAGCTTTTAATAATGCTACTTCATCTTCTGTTTTTTTACCAAATTCTTTTTTCTCTTTTAACCCTACTAATGTCGCAATATCTATTCTTGCATAAAATTGTACATAAAATGCTACAATTATAGATATAAGACATATAGAAATAATGCTAATATAAATTATAGCTTGTTTTTTTCCTATTTTCGTTTTTTCTGGTAATGTTACCTTCATATTTCTACCTCATTTTTTTACATTTGTCTACTTTTTTATTATACCATTTTTGTTTATATTTAGCAATATAATTTTTAGTGTCTAATCTCATAATTACAAGTATCTTAAAATAGCATTAAAATATTGACTATTCCCCTTTTTTGCGTTATTATAATATATATTAATTTTTATAGAAATGAGGAATTTAAAACATATGTTATGTTCAGAATGTAATGATAAACCAGCAGTGGTTTTTTATAAAAAAATAGAAAATGGAAAAGAAACTTTAGAAGGTTATTGTTATGACTGTGCTAAGAAAAAAGGTATAAATCCTCTTGAAGTTATAACAAATCAAAATGAAATTCTTTCTAAAGATAAATTAAATATTAATGATATGACACAACAATTTGAAAGTATTTTTAAAGATTTAGCCGAAAATATTAACTTAGAAGATATAGAAAACATAGAAGGTGCTATAACTTTTGAGCAAGATAATGATGAAGATCCTGAAAATGGTCCAAAAATTTCTGGAGCAGCTATTCCTTTAGGCTCAATTTTCTCAAACATGATGAAAAATAGAGATAATGATGAACAAGAAGAACCTAGCAATAGCAGAAAAAGAGTAAGAGTAGAAAAAAAGAAAAATCAAAATAAGAAAAAGAAATTCTTAGATACTTATGGAACTAACTTAACAAATAAAGCCAAAAATAATGAGCTTGATTTAGTTATAGGTAGAGAAAAAGAAATTCAAAGAATTGTACAAATATTAAATAGACGTTCAAAAAATAATCCTTGTCTTATTGGTGAACCTGGTGTTGGTAAAACAGCTATTGCACAAGGTCTAGCAATTAGAATAGCTAATCAAAATGTACCTGCAAAGCTTTTAAATAAAGAAGTTTATTTACTAGATATGACATCTGTAATCGCTGGTACACAATTTAGAGGCCAATTTGAATCTAGAATGAAAGGCATTATTGATGAATGCAAACAATATGGAAATATCATTTTAGTTATTGATGAAATTCACAACATCATAGGTGCTGGAGATGGTGAACATTCTATGAATGCAGCTAATATCTTAAAACCAGCTTTATCTAATGGAGAAATTCAATTAATTGGTACTACAACTTTAAAAGAATATAGAAAATATATTGAAAAAGATTCAGCATTAGAAAGAAGATTTCAACAAGTTCTTGTAGAAGAACCAAATATTGATGATTCTATAGGTATTTTGGAAGGTATTAAAAAATATTATGAAGATTATCATAAAGTCAAAATATCTTCAGATGTTATTCGCCAAGCTGTTATTATGTCAGAAAAATATATTCATGACAGATTTTTACCTGATAAAGCAATAGACATATTAGATGAAGCTTGTTCTAGAATTAATTTGGAAGACAAAAACTTATATAAATTAGAAATGTTAAAACAAGAACTAAACAAAGTTCAATCTGAAAAAGAACAAGTTATAGCTGCTGATTCTACTGAAGATTATCAAAAGGCTGCAGATTTAAAAACTCGTGAATGTCAATTAATAGAAGAAATTGATACTTTAAATAAAAAAATGAAACCAAAACAATTAACAATTCAAGATATTGCTAATGTAATAGAAAGTTGGACTAAAATTCCAGTTAAAAAGATTACAGAAGCTGAAACTCAAAAACTATTGAACCTGGAAACAAATCTTCATAAAAGAATTATTGGTCAAGATGAAGCTGTTAATTGTGTAGCAAGAGCTATAAGAAGAAATAGAGCAGGATTGAAAAGCACTAAAAGACCACCTTCATTTATTTTTGTTGGGCCAACTGGTGTTGGTAAAACAGAGCTTGCAAAAAGCTTAGCTTATGAAATGTTTGGAAGTGAAGATAATATAATCAGAATTGATATGTCTGAATATATGGAAAGTCATTCAACAGCAAAATTAATCGGGGCTCCCCCAGGATATGTTGGATATGATGATGCTGGTCAATTAACTGATAAAGTAAAAAGAAAACCATATTCAATAATTCTTTTAGATGAAATCGAAAAAGCGCATCCAGATGTTTTTAACATTTTACTACAAGTACTAGATGATGGAAAATTAACAGATAGTCAAGGAAACACTGTAAGCTTTTCAAACACAATTATAATAATGACTTCAAATGCTGGTTCAAACACTAATACAAACTCAATTGGTTTTGGTAAACAAACTGTAGACAAAAGCAAATTAATTGATTCTCTAAAAGATGTATTTAGACCAGAATTCTTAAATAGAATTGATGAGATTATAAGCTTTGATGCTTTAACAAAAGAACAATTGTTACAAATTGTAGATTTAATGTTAAAAGATACTAAAACAGCTCTTAATGATAAAGATATTAAAATGACTATAACAAAAAGCGCTAAAGATTATATATTAGAAAAAGGTACTGATATAAAATTTGGAGCTAGGCCTTTAAGAAGAGCTATACAAAGATATGTAGAAGATGAATTATCTGAAATGATATTAAAAGGTGAACTTTTAGATGGTCAAACAGTAGCAGTAGATTTTGAAAATGATAAATTAAAATTTGAAGTAAAATAGGAGAAAAAAATGTTTAAACATATACCAAATATACTAACAATAATAAGAATTTTGTTAATTCCAGTGATTTTATTTTATGTATTTACTGGGCAATATATAATTGCTTTTATAGTATTTACCCTTTCTGGTTTAACAGATATAGCTGATGGATTTATTGCAAGAAAATTTAACCTAATTTCTAATTTTGGAAAATTAATGGATCCCTTAGCAGATAAATTAACTCAAATTGCAACACTTACATCTCTTGTAATTACTGATATTATCCCTATTTGGATACTAGTAATTGTCCTTTTAAAAGAATTTATAATGATAGTTGGTGCTTCTTTCCTTTATGGAAAAGATGTTGTTGTTTATAGTAGATGGTATGGAAAACTTGCAACAGTTTTATTTTATATAGCAATTGTTGCTTCCCTACTTGTAAAACAATTTGGACTTTCTGAGATTTGGGCTAATTTAGATTTTGGCCTTTATTGTTTAGCAATTGTTACTACTGTATTTGCATTAGTAATGTATGTTAAAGACTTATATCAAAAAGGATTTATTGATAAACAAGACTTAAAAAAAGAAGTTACTGTTGATAAAAAAGAAAAGAAAAAATAGGTATAAAAATGAGATTTAAGTTATAATCACAACTTAAGTCTCATTTTTAATTTAACCTTTATTCAAAATTTTCTAAATACTGATTTAACTCTTCATTTCCATTAATTCTAACTCCATTTTTTATATTAACCAAATCTGTTTGTGGAATATACTCAAGTGAGATTTCTGTTGTCTCATATTCTGTTTCTACACCATTTTCTTGTATTCGAAAAACAACTAGTTTACCATCTTTTTCTCTTACCATATAATGTTCTCCACATTCTTCTTCATCTGTTTTTGTTAATATAATTTGTGTATCAGAAAATTTTTCTATGTTCCAACTTTCATATTTGCTTGCTAGTTCTTCTTTGGTTTTGTTAACTAAATCATTTGAAACAATGTCATATTTGCTTATTGTATGTCCACATTTTTGGTGTGTTGTTTTAAATATTATTTCTGCATTTGGTGCTATTTTTTCCTCAATTTCAGTAGATGCTGTTTGTAAGTTTTCGTTTTCCATTTGTGTATATTCTTCTGTGCATTCATCTTCAATTACTTCGTTGTTTTTTGCTATTTCTTCTTGTTGTATTGCCATTTCTTCTTTTTGACCAGAATTCCAAACCGCAAATCCTAGTGTTATTGCTAAAATGATTGTAACAATAGAAATCATGCTTATTATTACCTTATTCATCACTCTTCTCCTTTTTTTACAATTACCATCTTTTCTAATAGTGTTTGCTTATTTTTCAAATTTATACAATTATTAGTAAATTTTTATTTTATTTCCATCTGTTTTTAAGGTAATTTCTCCTCTTTGGTCTGTTCTATAAACTTTTGTACCATATTTTTCAAACTTTTCTAAAGTAATATTTGAAGGATGACCAAATTTATTATTTTTCCCAACACCTATTAAAGCGATTTTAGGTTTTACTGCTTCCAAAAATTCTTGACTAGAAGAAGTTTTAGAACCATGATGTGGTACTTTCAAAACCAATGATTCCAAATTTTTGGCATCGTAAGTTTTCAATATCTCCTTTTCAGCCACTTCCTCAATATCACCTGTAAACAACATTGAAAATTTCTTATACTTCATTTTAAATACTAAAGAGTTATTATTAATTGAATTATCAGAAATTTTGCTTTTAGAATTCGGCCATATTACATTTAAATTTAAATCTTTCTCAATTTCTATATTTTCTCCTGCTTCTACAATCTTTACTTTTATATCCTTTTGTTGTACCAAATTCACAAATTTTTCATAGTTTTGGCTATTTTCAAATTGTTTTCCTATAATTATATTTTTCACTTTTATTTCCTGCATGATATACAAAATTCCACCAACATGATCATAATCAAAATGGCTAATTACAATGTAATCTAGTTGTGTGTGTCCTTTGTTCAATATATATGGTAATAATGTACTTTTCCCAACATCAAATTCTTTAGATTGGCTTCCTCCTCCATCTACTAAAATTGTTTTATTTTTAGGTGTTACGATAAAACATGAATCACCTTGTCCAACATCTACAAAATTTATATTAAGTTTATTATCTTGTTTTTGCACTATTATAAAAGTTACTAATAAAATAATCAGTGCACTTATTATTTTCTTTATGTTTTCTTTTCTATTTTTTCTAAATTTGTATTTAGCTAAAGCTATCAAATTTTTTACTCTCATAAAAGTTGAAGTTGGCTTTTTTTCTGAATAAACTTCATATATTGCTTTTATACAAAATAGTATAATGTAATATATAATTATTTGCCAAATTTTAGGTGTTGGTAGATAAATTTTTGCCATTGATAATTCTGAAAATTTAGATATTAAAATTAAGATTTCTACTGATATTTTTACAATAAAAAATAGAATTTTAGCTATTGCAAGGCTAAAAATTGAACTAAAAATCCCTAACATTCCAATTACTATTATTGGTCCAATTATTATTCCAACCAATAAATTAGTTATTAAAAAATAGGTTCCAAATATATTGAAATGATATATCATTATAGGGAATATCATTATTTGTGCACATAGTGTTATTGAAAATATTCCTGGGATTTTTTTACTAAATAATACTAATCCCATTGTTCCCGCAAAAGATAATTGTAAACTAATATTTAATATTGAAAACGGATTGTTTATTAACAAAATTAATAATGAAATTGAAATTGATGTCCAAGTGTCTTCTTTTCTATGTATTAACTTTCCTAAAATTATAATGATTCCCATTATTCCAGCTCTAACAATTGAAGCCGAAAAGCCTGTTATAAACATATAAAACGCTAAGAATATTATTGTTATCTCTCTAGTTCTTCTTTTTCCAAATAAGGGTTTTAATAAAAAATATATTCCTAATATTATATAATTCACATGCATCCCCGATACTGCTAAAACATGCGAAATATTGCTTATTCTAAAGTCTTCTTGTATCTCTTCTTCTACTTGTTTTGAATCTCCCAATAAAATTCCATTTAAGATTCCAGCTTGTTTTTCTTCTAAAAATTTTTCAATTGTTTCTCCTATTTTTATATGAATATCATTTGAAATTTTTAATATTGGATTGATTTTATTTTTTTCTAGAATAGATACCTTTTCTGCATTTATAGTTCCATATATTTTCATGGTTTTCAAATATTGTTTATAATTAAAACCGCCCTTATTTCTAGCTGTTTGTGGTTCTATATATTCTCCTTTTAACTCTATTTCATCTCCATATTGTAACTTGCTTTGCTTCTTGCTCAATTTCAGATAAAATTTATCGCCATTTTTTAGCAGTTTTATTTTGTACATATTGCTATATTCTTTTTCTTGTACATTACTTATAACAATAGCTTTGCCAAATATTTTGTCTCCATCTTTATATTTATTTTCATATCTACTGTTTTGAATTATAACGATTGTATTTGAAATAACTGATGATATTATTATTGTAATAAGCACATTTTTACTTATTACTAATTTGATATATCTAAAATATCTTTTGAAACTTAATAATTTGAACTTTAAATTTTTCTTTTTAAATGAATTTAATTTCTCATATATAAAATATATTATAGCCATAAAAATATACAAAGGGTCTATACTTTTACTTATGTATAGCCCCATTATAATTCCTATTATATATCCAATGACTATAACTAAAATTGGTCTTTTAATTATAATCATCCTTTCTTACATAACTCTTCTTGCTCCAACATAGTTATTGTTGTAATATCCTGAAGTTATTGTATCTATTGTTACTCCTCTTGATGGATTTGCCGCATGAACTATTTGGCCTCCACCAATATAAATTCCAACATGATTTATTCCAGATTTTCCAAACATAACTAAATCTCCTGGTTGTAAGTTTGCTCTGTCTACAGCCACTCCATTTGAATATTGTGCTGCTGCAGTTCTATTTAAGCTTACACCATGCAATTTAAATACATATTGTGTAAATCCTGAACAGTCGAAACTGTTTGGTCCTGTTGCACCATATACATATTTACTTCCTATGTAATTTTTTGCAGTTGCAACAACTGTTGCTCCTTTTCCTGATGTTTGTGTTGTTGTGCTTGTTGTTGATTGTGTAGTTGTTTCTTTCTTTGTGCTAGTATTTTCTGTAGTTGTACTTTCTGCTTTTTTTCTTGGTGTTTCTAAACTTCTTGATGTTTCTGTCTTTTTATCACTTAAAAGTGCAGTTGATATATATCCTTCTTGTCCATTTACTTTTATTTTGCTCCAACCATTTTCTTCTGCATATACTTTTACTTCTGTATTTAGTGTTAAGGATGTTACTATTTCTGAAGCTGTATTTGCTTCTTTTCTCATGTTTGCTGTTTGAGTATTAACATATGCTTTTTTTAGTAGTGTTTCTTGCTTTTCTTCTACTTGTGGTTGTTCTTCTGTTTTTGTTTCTTCTTGTTTTTCCTCTTTTGCTGATTTCAATTTGTCTGCTCTAATCCATCCTTTTGTTGTAGATGTTTGAATACAAACCCAATCTCCTAAAGTTTCTGTTATTGTTACTTCTTCATCTTTTTTTACTTCTAAAATGTCTGTTGCATTAATTGCTGGTACTATTTTTAATTTTGTGTCTTCTGAAACTTTTTTAGTTTTTTCTTCACTGCTTGTTTCTTCAGTTGTAATTTCTTGAACATTATTTTCTTTATCATTATCTGTTGATTCTTGTTTTTCTGTTTCTACTGTTGCTGAAGTTTCTACAGTTTTTTCTTCATTTTTTACTTCTATTAGGTCTTCTCTTAGATATCCTGTTATTCCTTTTGATTTTATTTTATACCAGTTTCCTTGTTTTTCTAGTATTTCAACATTATCTCCTTGTGATAACTGTTCTAAGATTTTTGCATTTTCATCTGCTGTTTCTCTTATGTTTGCTGTTTCTACATTTACTTTTCCATCTGATGATGCAAAGCTCATGTTTATAAAAAATAATGCTGCTACTGCTATTCCTGCTAATATTAGCACATTTCTTATAGTTTTCTTATTTTTCATTTTCATATTACTCCTTAATAATAATATATTACATCCTTTTTTTTAGCGTTACTAGTATATACATTATTTTTTATTTTGTCAAGCCTTGACAAATTGCAATTTTTGTAATACAATATTTAAGCAATTATGTGTAATGTAATTTAAAATTAAAATCTCTCCCCGGTGGTTTTAACTTTGAATTTCATATAAATAAAATAAAAAATTAAAATAGGAGGGTATATATTACCATGAATAATACTACATATAGCGCAAAAAAAGGCGAAGTTGAAAGTAAATGGTATATAATTGATGCAGCTAACAAACCATTAGGTAGGGTTGCAACAGAAGCTGCAAAATTATTAAGAGGTAAACACAAACCAACATTTACACCAAATATTGATATGGGAGACCATGTTATAATTTTAAATTGCAAAGATGCAATATTAACAGGAAACAAATTAAATCAAAAAATTTACAGACACCACTCAGGTTACATTGGTGGAATGAAAGAAGTTCCAGCAAAAGTTATGCTTGAAAAAAATCCAGAAAAAGCTATGATGTTAGCTGTTAAAGGAATGTTACCACACAACTCTTTAGGTAGACAAAGTCTTAAAAAATTAAGAGTTTATGCAGGTAGTGAACATGAAAACCAAGCACAAAAACCAGAAGTATGGGAGGTAAAATAAGATGGCTAAAAAAGAAAATATAGTTTTCTATGGTACAGGTAGAAGAAAAAATGCAATAGCTAGAGTAAGACTAGTAGAAGGTACTGGAAAAATAACAATCAATGGAAAAGATATTGATGAATTTTTCGGTTTAGAAACTTTAAAAGTTATAGTTAGACAACCACTTACAGTTACAAACACAACATCTAAATTTGATGTTATAGCAAATGTAAAAGGTGGAGGAATAGCAGGTCAAGCTGGAGCTATAAGACATGGTATCGCTAGAGCTTTAAATGAAGCAAACAGTGAATACAGACCAGCTTTAAAAACAAACGGATTCTTAACAAGAGATCCTCGTATGAAAGAAAGAAAAAAATACGGACTTAAAAAAGCTCGTAAGGCACCTCAATTTAGCAAGAGATAGACAAAACTTTTATACAAACAAAAACGAAAGTATTATATTACTTTCGTTTTTTCTTTTATTCAACTTTTAAAAATTATATAAATATAATAATCATAGGTGATAATATGAATCCATTTAAAATAACAACCTTTGTAAATAATATAGCTAACTTTTTAGCTTGTTCTATACAAGACACAAACACATTAGCATTATTAGCTGCAATATTTACACAACTTGGTGACACACTTGCTACAATTCTAGCTACAAAAGATTTTTGTGATAAGCAGTAAATTCCTATTCAATAATATCTAACAACTCATTTTGTCCTATACCGTTAAAATTATAGTAATTATTTGGTATATTCCCCACTATAACATTTTCAATTAGCAGCACTTGATTAGTTATCTCTTTTTCAATATCTTTAAATGGTGTTAAAATATTGCTTTTGCATTTAACCTGCAAGTAGACTCTATGCAATGTTTGATTTATTCCTTGGGAAGTAAATTCTGTTTTTAAATCTGTTTCAACATTACCTATTGGCGAAATCTGAATTTTTACACCTGGTCCCCTACCTGCTAAAAGTTTAGAACCTGTGAAACTTCCGAATTGCTATTGAAATACTATCTTTTTCTTTTTCGTTCAGTTTTTCTTGAATTTTAATGCCAATGTCTGAAATAATTTCATTTATAGCAATTATATTTGATTTTATCATTGTTATATTATTATTTGAGTCTTTCTCTATAGTAAACATCTCATCATAAGTGTGTTCTTTCATTACTTCAGTTGCTTGTTCATTTGAAACTATTGTTGCAATTGATTCTGCTCTATTTTCACAAATAGTATCAAAAATAGGTGATACAGCATCTAGTGAGAATTTTACAACACTAAATGCTATTATCAAAATTATTATTATTTTTGCAGTCTTTCTTCCTTTATTACTATTTAGCTTTTTTCCATTTTGAATTACTATTTTAGGGATTTTTATTCTTGGTCTTGAATAGATTTTACTCATTTACAGTAACCATTGGTATTTTCGTATAATGTGGTATAAATAATTTTTGACCTTGCATTATTTTATTTTCATCTTCTATTCCATTTACTCTTGCTATATCTTCTATTGTAGAACCAAACATTTTAGCTATTTTCCACAAAGTATCATCTTTTTTTACAATGTACATTATTATGCTGTAGTCTTCTTTTTCTCTTTCGCCATTTGTTTGTATTTCATCTATTACATTAATATTGGCATTTTGGTATGTATTTGTACCTATTTTCATATCTAAATTGCTGTCTACAATTCCGCCATCTTGTATCACAAAGTCTTTATTTGCAATTTCAATTTGCGTGTTAGAATTTGTATGCTCACCATCTTCTAAATTTGCAATTTCGTAATCAAATGGAACTTTAGCTGTTCTTGTATCTATCATTTGTTCATTATTCGAAATTAAAAATCTTAGTTCTATTTCCCCTTCATATACAATTCTATTTTTTGATCTTGTTTCTTTTTCTATTATTGGCATTGCATCAACATCAAGTATTATATTTCCTTGTAAGCCTTCTACTTGAACTCTTTCACGTATTTGCTTAGTTTCTTCAGTTCTTGTTTTTTTAGTCATTGTTGTTATTTTCTTTTGATTTAATTCTAGATTTTCACTAGGACTGTATAAATCTTGAATCAAATTTATTTGTTTTTCCTCATATACAATTGCAAAAACTCCTATTTCTATTTCAACATATATCGAATGTTCTTCTTGTGAATTTGGCTTCAAGACTATGTTTTTTATTTCATAATCTACATCACAAATGTTTTCTTCTGTAACATTTTGAATGTCTATAAAGCCTACTACTGGTATTCTTGCATTTACTATATTTATTCTGTCATCTTCTGTTAAATACATTATTTTTATTTCTGCTTCTGCTTTTGTTAATATTTTATTATAGCTTATTTTTATGTCTTTATCACATATGCAAATATTTGCTTTTAATATTTCCGCTAAATTGTCTACATTATCTATTGATATTGTATCTTTTGCGTATATTTTTGTGTCTCCACTACCTACCAAAGAGTTTACTTTCAAGTCCTCTTTTAACATTTGAATTCCATCTGCATTTTCTATGTTGTTAACTATTTCTACATCCTCATTTGAATATATTTTTATTTCAACTTCAATTGCAGCTTTTATTCCTATTTTTCTTCCATTTATTACCTTTGCTTCTATCGACTTCAATTTAGTTTCTAATGTACAGCTCATCCCTTCTTTAGCACCTGAAACTTGAATGTTTTCTGAAAAGTCTAAACTTGTATTTAATCCACGAGTTTTATCTTTACTGTCATCAGCCATGTACATTATATATGTGTTAATATTCCCATCAATTCTTACTTTGTCATCAAATACTTCTTTTTTATAGATGCATACAATCCCACTTGTACAAATTGTGTTCAAAATATCAGGTTTTGCATCTGGTACAATCATATCTCCTTCTACAAATATTACTTCCTTTTTTGTTGCAATTAATTTATTTATACATAAATTTTCCTTTACTGTATCTACAATCATTATTTGACCTCCTTTTAAGTTTTCTTTATAAAAGTATATTTGATTTTTTATCATTTATGACTATTCACAAAAAAAATATGTCAAAAGGATTTTTTCCTTTTGACATATAAATTTTTATAATGATGTTCTTCTTTGTTTTGGTACTGGTGGTGGAATTAATGGACTGTATGAATCACCATCAAATACCTCAACCTCTACTGTTCTTGTTAAAACATCTGTGTAACTATATGTTACATTTCTATTATTTTCTTCATATTTCACAACAAAAATGTTTGGATATGCTTTTTCTATTGTAGCTTCTTTTTCAAAGGCTTTACTTCTTCCTAAAGATCCTTTTACTATTATCTTTTGCCCCACTTTCTCTAAGATGTCTGTTTTTAAATTTGCTATATCTGTTTTACAAATCATCTTACCACCTACTCCTTCAAGATGGCTTGATTATAGCATTTTTAGGCAAAATTGTCAAAATTTGTTTATTGATGTCAATTCGCTGTAATTCAGTATTTTCAAGTGTTTTATTGATTGGCATCTCTATTTTGTCATCTATATTACATTTATGTTACAAATATGTTAAGTTGGGTTATTTAAACCTTTTAGTTTAACTTCTATGCATTTTTCCATTTGCCCCAATTCCACCTATTCCGTTTTTCCCATCTCTTAATTCATATGCAATATCATCTATGGTTATATATTTATAGTCTTCTGTAAAAGCTACTTTTTGTGCCACTACTAATGGGTCTAAAAAGTCTATTAATATTCTTGCTGGTGATGATGCAAAATTTGCTCCTGCCGAAATTATTGCTTCAAAATAACTTTGGCATGCTCCTGCAAAAATGACTAACTTTTGTGATTTCTCTTTGTCATATCGCCTTGCTTCTCTTACTGTTTCGATGAAATATTTTGAATTTCTATAATTATATATATCATTATAATTTCTTCCATTTTTTATCATGCCATCATGCCCAGTTATCACTAATATGTCTGGTTTATAAATTTCTAATAATCTATAAACTACTCTTGGTTGCCTATATTCTGGAACATTTTTTACTACTGCATTTAAGCCAATTTTTTTATAGTATCTATAAGATTTTTCACTATATTTTCTATCTCCATCTAGATGCAATATCTTTCCTGTAATAATTTTTTCTCTTGTTCTTTTATTATTAGTAATTATTCCAATCTTGTAATCTTTTTCTTTTTGCCTATTTGTTTTTAATATTTTTTCTTTTACTTTTTCTTCATATTCATTTGTTACTTTTTTAACTTCTTTTGTTTCTATTTTTTCTAAATCCGATATTTTGCTGTCTGCCTGTATTCTATCTATTATTCCTGTTAGAATTGCAATATCTTCTTGTTTTGTTTCTATTATTCTACTTACTTCAAATAGTATGTCTTTTCCATATGATTTTCTTCCTACAATATCACCTTTTTTTATTTCTTTCATTTGTTTCACCTCTGTTACTTTAGGCTATTATATTTTATGTCTGATTTTGTATTTTGGTGATATTTTATTTATTTAAATGACTGTATTTTAATTTTGTTGCCATCCCTCCTCTTATGTGTCTTTCTGCTTTGTTTTCATCTAAGATTGCTCTTACTTGTTTTGCAAGGCTTGGATTTATTTTCTTTAGTCTTTCTGACACATCTTTGTGTACTGTGCTTTTACTTATTCCAAATTTTTTCGCAGCTCCTCTTACTGTGTCTTTTGAATCTATTATATAATGTGCTAGTTTTATTGCACGTTCTTCTATTGATACTTCTCTCATAAAGAAAAACCCCCTATGCGAATACTTTTGTTTAATTGTATTCACCTAAGGGATCTTTTATGTTTTTAATTATTTTTAAAGTTTGATTATGCTGTTATTTTCTTTAATCTTTTTTTATTTTAATTTGTTTTCAAGTCTCATACTCTTACACTTTAACCCAAGTTTTTTATAAAATTGAATAGCACCTTCATTAAATGCCCATACATTTAATTCAATATTATCTATATCGGCACCTAAAGCTTTCTTTTTTACCGTTTCATAAAGCTTTGTTCCAATGCCTTGTTTACTGTGTTTACTATCGACACATATATCCTCTATATATAATATTTTTCTATATTTGAATATGCTTTCTTCCTTTATTTCCTTTATAGTCGCAATAATTTCTCCTACAATTTCATTATTCACTACTGCAACATAACACATGCAATTTGGATTATTTAAAAAATCAATAAAATCTTTCTTATATAAAGGATTTTCGTTTCTATATATATCTTCTCTATTATTTAAGTGTAGCTTATATATTTGATTTACTAACTCATGTACTTTTTCAAAATCCTTAATTTCCATTCTTCTTATTTCTATTTTTTCCATTGTTTTATTTCTCCATATAAAAACATTAATAATACATTTTCTTCTTTGCAATATTTACAACTAATTCACATCTCTTTGTATTTCTTTTTTATTATTGTAAATTCTATCCAAATACTCATCTGGATAAGTATTATCTAAAAATGTATCAAAATCATTTTTAGCAGGTATATTATTATGTCTTTCATTTTGTCTATTAGCTGCCAAGCAAGAAATTCCTATATCAAATATCATAAATAATATACAAAAAACAGTTATTATTCTTATACTCTTTTTATATATTAATGGTTTTAAACTTTCTAATGCTGGATATATTACTTTTAAAAATACAACTGCTATAATTCCCCAATAGAAGCAATAAAGCAAGCAAGTTCTTCCATTAAAGTTTAAAAACATTTTGCTGTAATCCCAAGAAATTGTTCCAAACAATATTTCCTGAAAAAATGAACACAAATATTCTAATATTCCTCCCATAATCATTCCTGCAAAAAATGCATCTTTAGGTTCTTTTATTTTTACAATTAGTAAGAAATATGCAACTGCACCCATTCCATATACTTGTACGAATGGCCCATATATTAATCCATGCCTTATTACTATTGTTCTTGTATATACTGAGCTATAAATCATTTCTGCAAAAAAGCCAAATACACTTCCTATCATGAAAACCCAGAATATTATATAAATTATATCTATTATCTTTGTAAATTTGTTATTACTTTTTTCCATATGTTTCCCCATACTAATTTTCTTACTGATATTATATACTAAATTTCAAAAAATGCAATCATTTATACCAATTTTGACAGTTTCTATGCTATAATATAGTCTAACCTGAATATGTATGGAGAGTGAATTATGATAAGAGTTAGTAATATAAAAATTAGAAAAGATTTATCTGAAGAAGATGTATATAAATATACTATTAAGAAAAATAGAATACATGAACAAGATATACTAGAATGGCAAATTTCTAAAAAGTCTATTGATGCTAGAAAAAAAGATGATGTTCATTACAATTATTCTATTGATTTCAAATTAAAAGATGAAAATAAATATCCAAAATTTAAAAAAGTTAAAGAATTTGAAATGCCAAAAATTAATTCTAAAAATCTTGATTGCAAAAAGCCAATAATTGTTGGTTGTGGTCCTAGTGGTCTTTTTGCAGCTCTTATTATGGTTCAAAATGGTCTTAAACCAATTGTAATTGAACAAGGTGACACTGCATTAAAGCGAAAAGAAATTGTTGAAAATTTTTTTAAAACTAGTAAGCTTAATCCTCTTTCTAATGTTCAATTTGGTGAAGGTGGTGCTGGAACATTTTCTGATGGAAAACTTACAACAGGAATTAACAGTCCTTTTTGTACAAAAGTTTTACAAGAATTTGTAAATTTCGGTGCTCCAAAACAAATTTTGTATTTGTCTAAACCTCATGTAGGAACAGACAATTTAATTAATATTTTACAAAATATGAGAAAATATATCATTTCTAAAGGTGGTACATTTTTATTTAATACTAAAGTAACTGATTTTGAAATATCTAATGGAAAAATATCTGCTGTTACATGTCAAAATGGTTCTGATATTAAAAAAATCGAAGCAACACATGTCGTTCTAGCTATTGGGCATAGCGCTAGAGACACTTTCGAAAAGCTCTATGAAAAAGGCATTTCAATGGAAAGGAAAAACTTTTCAGTAGGTGTTAGAATTGAACATTTACAAGAAAATATAAATACATCTCAATATGGTAATATCACAAAATTGAAATTACCACCAGCTGAATACAAATTAGCATATCATTCTAAATCTGGTCGTTCTTGCTATACTTTTTGTATGTGCCCTGGTGGACAAGTTATTGCTTCTTCAAGTGATAAAAATTCTATTGTTACAAATGGCATGAGTAATTTCGCAAGAAATGGAAAAAATGCAAATTCCGCATTGCTTGTAAATGTAGTTCCAGAAGATTTTGAAGGTACATCTCCTTTAGCTGGTTTCTATTTCCAAAAAAATTTGGAAGAAAGTGCCTTTAAACTTGGTGGCTCAAATTATTTTGCACCAGTGCAAAAAGTCTCAGACTTTATTGCTAATAAAAAATCTGAAACTTTAGGTAATGTAAAACCTTCTTATTTGCCAGGTGTAACTTTATCTAATTTAAATGATATTTTACCTGATTTTGTTTCTTCAACTTTGAAAGAAGGTATTGAATATTTTGATACTAAATTGCATGGATTTGCTGACCCTGATAGTGTTTTGACTGGTGTTGAAACTAGAAGTTCTTCTCCTGTTAAAATTCTAAGAAATAGTGAATTTGTTTCAAATATTTCTGGATTATATCCATGCGGAGAAGGTGCTGGTTACGCTGGTGGAATCACCTCTGCCGCAGTTGATGGAATTAAATGTGCTATTGCTGTTTTGGAAAACTAATTTCTCAATTCTTCAATTATCTGACATAGATTATTAACTAAATAATCTATGTCTTCTTTTGTATTCTCTTCCCCAAAAGTTGTTCTAAGTGCTCCCATTGCCATCTGTTCATTCAACCCAATTGCAGTTAATACATGTGATGGACTACTTTGTCCTGTTGAGCAAGCAGAGCCACTTGAAGCACATATCCCCTTTTGATCCAATTTTAGCAATATAGCTTCTCCATCTAGGCCAGGGAAAGTAAAATTTGCATTTCCTGGTAATCTTCTTTCTCTACTTCCATTTAGTTTTGCATCTGGCAATTTTTCTTCTATTTGCTGTATATAATAATTTCTCATTTTCTCCAAATGATTCATATGTGAATTCAAGTTATATGTTGCAAGTTCACATGCTTTTCCTAAACCAACTATTCCTGCTACATTTTCAGTCCCAGCTCTCTTATTTTTTTCTTGATGACCACCATCTAAGATTCTATCAAATTTGATTCCTTTTTTTACATATAAGGCTCCTATTCCTTTTGGTGCATATAATTTATGACCTGATAATGAAAGCATATCTATCCCCATTTTTTTAACATCTATAGGTACATTTCCACATGCTTGAACACTATCTGTATGAAATATTATATTATACATTTTAGCAATTTTAGATATTTCATTTATTGGTTCTAGTGTTCCAATTTCATTGTTTGCAAACATAATACTTATAAGAAATGTATCATTTCTTATAGCATTTCTTAATTGCTCTAAATTTATAAAACCATCTTTATTTACATCTAAATATGTTGTTCTAAATCCCTTGTTTTCTAAACTTTTGCATGAATTTAATATTGCTGGATGTTCTATTTTTGAAGTTATTATATGCCTTTTTCCATTTTTGCAATTTGCATATGCCGTTCCTTTTAAAGCAATATTGTCACTTTCAGAGCCACAACCTGTAAAATAAATTTCCTCCGGATCTGCATTTATCAAAATTGCTACTCTTTTTCTAGCTTCTTCTATTGCTTTTTTCGCTTCACGTCCTATTGTATACATTGATGAAGGATTTCCAAAACTTTCTCTTAAATATGGCAACATTTCATTCAATACTTCTGGTTTTACTCTTGTTGTTGCTGCATTGTCAAAATATCTGAGTTCCAATTCTATTGCTCCTTCCTTTAATTTTTTATATATTATATTCATTTTTTCTTAATTAGTTGATGTTATTCATCTAGTATTTGTTTTATTTTTTCTATACTTTGAGTTACAGCATTATAACCATATTTATAGCAACTATCTAGTTTTTCAACATCTAGCAATCCTGTTTTATCTGTTTTTATAGTTAATATATAGTCACTTTCTTTTAAACTTGCTTCTGAGATTTTGTTTCCCATAATATCAAGTGTTCGCATTGCCAAATCCATTATATTACTAGAGTTATCTATGTCATCTGCTTTAAAATTTATTGCAATTACTTTGTTCGCACCTTGTTTTCTCACTTCTGTTACCGGAATATTATCAAGCATTCCACCATCTAAAAATTGATGTTGTTGATATTTGCAAGGGCAAAATACTGCCGGAAAACTACTACTTGCTCTAACAGCTTTTCCTAATGAGATGTTAGTAATATACTTGTCATTTTCTTCTTCCCCTTCTGGCACTTTATTTGTAAAAATATATTCTTTTGCATTAACTATGTCCACAGTTGGAATGACAATTGGAATATTTTTTATATCCCCTATTTTTTCTATTCCTTTCTTTTTAGCCAAACCATTATATGCTTTCTCAATACTTCTACCTGTTTTTAATCCTGTCAATTTTACTTTTTTATTCATCATCATATTTCCTATTCCAGATAAAATAGGAGCTGAATTCATTTTTGCAATATTTTTAGCATATCTTTTAAATAAGACATAAATATAATATGGTGAATACCCTAGTGCATATAATGAAGATATTAATGCACCTGAACTAGTTCCACCTATTACATCTATTGGTATTTTATTATCTTCAAGTGCCTTCAATGCTCCTGCATGTGCTATTCCACGAATTCCACCACCTGATAAGGCTAATCCAATTTTCAAATATAACACCTTCTTTTATGTATTTTTTATATTATTTACTTATTTGTATGCTTTTAAACGCAAAAAAGTTAAACTTTTCTTAGTTTAACTTTTCGTATTTTATTAATTTATTATTGTTCTAATGTTATACTAAATATTTATTTAGCATCTGTATAATATACTTCGCCAAATCCATATTTTACTTGATAGTATTTTCCTATAAAAGATGGTTCTTTATTGTCATTTATAGTGTATATTGGTTCTACAACTTCTTCACCTTTTTTGTTTATTGCTCCCCATTTTCCATCTTTATTTACAGCTGCATATCCATATTCATTAAATTCTGTTACTTTATCATATTTAGCTTCAACCACCATTGAACCATTCTTATTAACAAATCCCCATTTTCCATTTTCTTGTTTACTAAATAATTCATTATTTGGATATGTATCCGTATTTTTTAATTCTTTACCATCTTTACTGAAATATTGTATTTGCTTGTCATTATAAATTTTTATATAATCACTATTTACCTCAACAGTTGCATTTTCCATTTCACAGATGTTATTCATTGTTTTGTCATACAATTTTGTAGTATTGGCTACTACAGCTTGTATTAAATCTGTTCCTTCTACTTTTTGTACAGAATCATTTTCTATTGGTATCTTTACTGCATCTTTATTATTTACCACTCCCAATTTAGAGTTTTCATTACTTACTATAAAATAATCATTATATAGATATTCCATATAACTGTACTTCTCTTCAATTAATTCTTTTCCTTCTTTTGTTATTAGTCCGTATTTTGTTTCATTTTGATTATCAATTTTGATTTTATATTTTTCATTTTCGGTATTTAGTATAGAAATATTTGTATCCATATTAGTTTCTTTTCCTTGGTTATCATATACTATAGTTCCTTGTTCATTTTTAGCATATAAATAATTTCCTATAACATCTATTTGTAAAAATTGTGCTGGAACTATGATTTTTCCATCTAATGAAGCTATTCCATATTTTTTACTTTTTTCTACTACTAATAAATCATTTGTTTTATCATAAGATATTGATTGATATTCATTTTTAACTATTTCTTTTTCGTTTTTATTTACACCAAATTGTCCATTTTTTGCACATAATAAATATGCATTTTCATTATTCATTATGTCTGTTATTCTTGATAACTCATTATATTCTGGTTTTAATATCAACTTTCCATTATAATTTATATATCCATATCTGTATCCTTCTTGAGTTGTAGTTGTTATTATATATCCAGCATATTTATATCCATCATCATTTGTGTAATAACCATCTACTGCAATTTTATCATATTCTATATCTATTAGTTTATGACCTTTGATGTTTATTACTCCATATTTGTCATTTTGTTTTACTAAAAGTTCACCTTCTTTATATGATAATCCTGAAATTTCATCATAAATAGGTTTTGTTATTTTTTTGCCCTGAAAATTTATTAATCCATATTTATCGTTTTCTTTATATGATAAGACACTTTTTTCGAACATCAAGTTACTTGCGATGTTTTGAAGTTTTATTGGTTCTACATCTTGATAATTGTTCAATATTTGCTCTTTTTGTGAGTTCAATATTTGTGAATTTTCTCCACTATAACATACAAATACATCTTTTTGTGGATTTGGAATTTTTATATCATCATATTTCACATCTATTACTATATTTCCGCTTCTATCTATTACTCCTGTTTTCCCATCTTGTTTTAATAAAAAATAATTATATTGTTCAACTTTCTCTATTTCATATTTCTTATTATTTGTTGTTATAAAGTAATAAGATACGCCTATTATAATTGCAAGTATTAGTATTGTTAATATTACATTTCGAATTATAAATGTTCTTTTCATATTTTATAAAACCTTCTTTCACTATTCTTCATTTTCTATTTCATCTGGTATTTCTTTTATATTATTTTTACATGCTTTTACTTTTAGTATCCTTCTATCTTTGTATTTTTCTATTTTATATGTTACATTTTTAGTTTCTATTATTGGCTTTTCTTTTTCATCCGGAATTCTTCCTAATTCTTCTTGTAAAAAACCTGATAGTATATCATAATCTCCTTCTGGAATTTCTGCATTAATTAATTTGTTTACATCATATATTGGCATGTTTCCTGATAACATATATGTTGTTTCATCTATTTTTTCATAATCTTTTTCTTCTTTGTCATATTCATCATAGATATCACCAACTAATTCTTCTAATATATCTTCCATTGTGACTAATCCTGCAGTTCCACCATACTCATCTAATACAATTGCCATTTGCTTTTTACTTTTTTGAAGCTCTTTAAACACTTCATTTATCAACCTATTTTGCGATACAAAATACACATCTTTTACAACATTTTTAACTTTGAAATTAGTCTTTTTTATGTTTTTTAGTACATCTTTTACATATAATATTCCTTTTATTTCATCTATTGTTTCATCATATACTGGTATTCTACTGTATCTATATTCTTCTTTAGATAGTTCTTTTAGTAATTCTTCATTACTAATATTTATATCTACTGCAAAGATTTCTGTTCGATGCCTCATTATTTCTGATACTGTTATATCATTAAATTCAAAAACATTATTAATTAACTCTTTTTCTTCTTCTTTTATTGTTCCTTTTTCTTCACCTTGGTCTATCATCATTTTTATTTCTTCTTCTGTAACAGATTCTTCATCAGTTTCTCCTACTCCAAATATTTTTGAAACCGTATTTGTTACAAGTGTTAATAATTTTACAAATGGTGCTGTGATTATAGATATAGTTCTTATTATTCCTATTGTAGCAAATGATATCTTTTCGTAATTTTTCATAGCTAATCTTTTTGGAACTAATTCACCAAAGATAAGTGTGAAAAATGAAAGTACTATAGTTATTAATATTATTGATATACTTTTCCAAACTGAAATGCTTATAAATGGTAACATTTCATATAACATAGGAGCTATTTTTTCAGCAAATGCATCTGATGCAAATGCACTTGATAAAAATCCTGCTAATGTTATTCCTATTTGAATTGTTGCTAGAAATTTGCTGGGCGACCTTAGCATTTTTTCTATTTGTTTTGCCTTTTTGTTCCCTTCCTTAGCTTGTTTTTCTATCTTTGCATCATTTAATGATATAAATGCAATCTCACTTGCTGCAAAAAATGCATTTAATAAAATTAATATTACTAAAATTAGTATTTGTCCTAACATTAAACTAATAGCTCCTTTTTATTCTTTTTATAAATTATTAAGCAACACTTTTGTTGTATTTTACTATTGAAACTTCCGTTTCTAACTTTTTCAATTGGTTAACAATTTTTTCAATATTTTCTGCTGTTTCATCATCAAAATATTGTTCACCACATTTAGCACAGACTTTTGCCGGAACTTCTTTTATAATAATAATTCTATCTTCTAAGTCAACTACATAGTTCACCTTTTTTTCTTTCATATTTCCTTTACATGTAAAACAATTCATTATTTTTTCCTCCTTGTTTTCATATCTCTTTCCCATTTAGATATTTCTGGATAATATGCAGTTATTATATAAACTATACTTTCATTAATTCCACATACTATATGTAAAACTTTATTATTAATATTATGTCCCAATATTAAACAGCTAGGATATGGATAATCTTCATAATAATATTCTATTATTTTACCATTATTTATAGCATATTTAATATCTTTCATAAAAATATTTCTTTGATTCATTCTATTTAAACAATGTTTGGTCCAGTTTATTTTTCTTTTTAAAATACATTTTTGTATATTTTCAATATTTAGTAAATTGTTATTCACGATTTTCTCCTTTATTTTAACATAAAGCACCTAATTTATGCAACTAATTTTGTTTCTATATTCAAATATTCTACATTCCTGTAACTGGTAATTTTTTAGCTTGATAATTAGTTATTTTTCCTTTTTCAATTGTAGGTTTTTCTTCCTTTTTATTATTGACAGTCACTACTACTTCTTCATTTAGCTCTACTTTTACTTCTATTAGTTCAGTGTATAATTCATATCCATCAATAGTTTTAGTTTCTTTTAAATAATATGTTCCTGGTATTAAATTATCTAATACTATTTTTCCTTCTGAATTAGTTTTTAAACCTGAATATATTATTTTCTTATTTTCATCTAAGATTTCAAATTCCACACCTTCTAAATTTTTCTCTGTTTCTTGGTCTTTTTTTATTATTGTTATTTTAGTTTCATTCTTTCCATAAGTGTCTTCTATTGTTCCTACTCCATCTTCATAAGAAGATGCTGTTAATGCATAATCTTGGTTATTACTATTAGGTGCTTTTCCATATAAAATCGGTTTTGTTTTTATCTTTGTTTGTACTTCTATTTTTATTTCACCATCTTGTTTCATATTTTTTAGTGGTACTAAAATTTTGAATTTTTCATTTGGTTTGAATTCTGTTTTTTCATTGTTATTTTCATCTGTAAGTTTTATTCCGCCTAAGTTTTCACCAGTTTTATTTGTCAATTTTATTTTATAATTTTCTATTTGAGCTCCTGCTGATATACTATATATTTTTGATAAATATTCTGGCTCTTTTGTGTCTTGTTCCCATTGGCTTATGTTTTTATTTATTATTATTGTGCTTGATATTATATTTTCCTTTGAGTTATTGGCATCTTGTAATATTTTTCTCATAGCATTTAATGTTCTATTTCCAGCTTCTCCTATTGGTGCATAATCATTTATATTATTACCATGAATATAACAATATACCGCTTGTTTTGTTGCTAAAAATGCTTCTTCTTTATTTGCCGTTCCTAGTTCATTATAACTTTTATATGGATATCCATTTATTATTATTTTCCATAATCCTACATCTTTTATTGCATTTGTAACAGATACAGTATAGCCGCTTCCTTGAGCTCCCACTTTTGTTTTGTCTAAGCAGTATGCTGGATAATGTTCACCATTGTTTGTGTATTCTACATAATCTGCTTTTACTACCACACCTTTATATGTTAATAGTTTTCCACAATCTGACACAGCATATATATTAGCTGAATCTATAGTTTGTGCATTTGAGATATTAGTTATTCCTAATAAATTTAGTACTAAAAATATTAGAACAATCCCTGTTTTTCTAACTTTCTTAAAAATATCTTTGAATTTTTGTTTCATTTTATTCTTCCTTTCTTATTTCTTCTGCTTTTACACATCTTCTGTATTCTGGCTCATTTTCTACACATGTAATTAAGGTTAATTCATTTTCTTCTGTATTTTCTAACATACTCCAATCAGTATCTTTTATTATGCTGATCTTGCTTACTTTGTAATTTTTTTCTTTTCCTTTGTATATATATGTTATTTCATCTCCTATTTGTAACTTTTTTAAATTTTCGAAATAATTATTTTGGTACCCTCTATTATGTGCAGCTAAACCTATATTCCCAACTTCTTTTGGCGTTTCTTCAAAATGTCCTATATATTCATCCATTACTTCCTTAGTTGTCCCTTCATTAATTTTTGCTTCTAAATTAATTTTTTGTATTTTTAATGCCCACTCTGATTCTTCTATTGTTTTTTGGTTTAATTCTACATTTTCTTCAATTGGTTCTGTAATGTTTTCTTCAGACATTTTAGAATTATTATTCTGGGTAATATCTTCGACTTCAAATCCTGCTTTTAGAGTACTTTTTTGACTAAAATTTGAATAATTTGATATAAATAAATTTGTAATGACAAAAATTATAGTTGTGATTATAAAACTTGTAATATTAATATAGATTGTACTATAACGAAACATTCATATGTTCTTTTCCTTTCTTATATTTTTTCACTTGATTTTTTAGACCGAATTGTCTTTAGATATAATCTTGAATTTTAAATTTTTATGAGTTAACTCTTTCTTTATCATAATACCTTTTTATTAATTTGTAAAGAACTTTTCATCGCAAAATTCGACAAAAAGTTCTTTATTCCTTGATATTTCTAACTTTTAAGACTATTTTTATTTTTTCTAAATATATAAGCTTTTCATTAAATTACTCGGTTTATTACAAAAATTAAGAAATTCTAATTTGTTTTATGGCACCCTTCCACTAAAGTGAACTCTTTCATAAAACCACATAAGAATTTCTAAATTTTTTTCATGCACATTCGTAATTTAATTTAAAGCTTATATTATTAAAAAATCATATTAAAATAAAATCTATAGCTTCAATTCTAAATCAAAATAGAATTCTACACCATCTTCTCTATTAATAACTCCATAATTATTACCATAATTATTCATAATAGCCTTAACAAAAGAAAGTCCAATACCTGTTCCACCCTTTTGTCTATTTCTAGATGAATCTATTTTATAAAATCTATTCCAAATTCTAGCAAGGTGTTCTTCAGAAATATTATCACCTGTATTAAACACACTAATTCTAACTAGATTTTTTTCCACATCGACTTCATTTTTTATTCTTATTTCTTTTCTTCCATTAACTTCTTTTACATGTTTTATTGCATTTGTCATATAATTTCCTACAACTTGTTCAATATAAAAATCATCTGCAAAAACATTAATTTCATCTGATGATTCTAGATCAATTTTAGCTCCTGTCTCTTCTATCATAACCTTAGATTTTCTAATAACTTCTTTTTCTACTTCAACAATATTAAATTTAGTATCATTAAACTCTCTTTTTCCATATTCAAGTCTCATAAGTTCTAACAATTGTTTTACCAATTTATCCATTTTATTTGTTTCATCTAAAATTACTTCTGCATAAAATTTTCTACTTTCTTCATCTGTATTTACATTTTCAAGTAATCCTTCGCTATATCCCTGTATTAAAGCTATTGGAGTTTTTAATTCATGTGATACATCTGAAATAAAGCTTTTTCTCATTTCATCTATTTTTGATTTTTCTTCTATGTCTTTTTCTAGTTCAATGTTAGTATTTCTTAATTGTTTTATTGTTCTTTCTAGTTTGTCTGACATCATATTTATGCTTTTTCCTAAATTGTTTATTTCATCATCAGCATCTGTTATTCTATATTTGTGACTGAAGTCTAGATTAGCCATCTTCTTTGCTATTGCATTCAATTCCAATATTGGATCTGTAAACCTTCTTGATACATATGAAACTATTAATGCAGCAATTAATATTGCAAAACCGGCCATCAAATATAAGAATTTATTTGATATCTTTACACTTTCTTGTATTGATGTAATTGGTATTCTTATATATAGTAAATATCCATTGTCTAATGTTGATGCCAATAACACATATGTCATTTTGTTTTTGCTATCTGTTATTTCTTTTATAACAAACTTGTCACCTTGTTCTATAAGTTCTCCATCACCTGTATTTAATCTACTTGTCATTTCATTCATTTGTCCATATGTTGCATAAAAATTTTTATTTGATGTATATACATTTACATTTTGATTGTTCCTTATTAATATATCGAAGTTGTTTTGTATTGCTATTTGTTCTAATTCTGTTTCTAAACTTCCATCTTGTTCATCATTATAATAATCATTAACAGTTTGGTACACTGATTTTAGAGTTTGCCTTTTGCTATATAAATAAAATTGTCCAAGTACAAAGTTGTTTACTACAATCAAAAAAACAATTATCGATACAATAACAATTGAAATTGTAGCAAATAGTTTTACTCTTACTGATTTTAATGGATTTTGTTTTTTATTCATTTTTCTACTTCCTTTTATTTTACTTCAAACTTATATCCTATACCTCTTATTGTTTTTATGTATTTTCCTTTTTTACCTAGTTTATGTCTAATTTTCTTTATATGGCTATCAATAGTTCTTGAATCACCATAATAGTCATAATTCCAAACATTGTTTAGTATTTTATCTCTTGATAATGCTATGTTCTCATTATCTAGCAAGTAAGTTAATAATTCATATTCTCTTAAACTTAGTTCTATTGGTTTTCCATCAACTTTTACTGTTCTTCCTTCTTTATCCACTTCTATTCCATCATATTCTTTTATTTCTTTTTGTGATTGATTTGTTCTTTTTAATATAGCTTCAACTCTTGCTACTAATATTTTAGGACTAAATGGTTTTGATATATATTCATCAACACCTAGCTCAAATCCAAATAATTCATCTTGTTCTTCTCCTCTTGCTGTTAACATTATTATTGGGACTTTTGATTCTTGTCTTATTTGTCTTAAAACAGACCAGCCATCTAATTTTGGCATCATTACATCTAACAGTATTAAGTTTATTCTGTTTTTTTCTTTTTCAAATACTTCTAAAGCTTGTTCTCCATCTTCTGCCTCTAAAATACTAAATCCGCTTGCAATTAAAAAGTCTTTTATTAATTTTCTCATTCTTAGTTCATCATCAACAATTAAAATACAATTATTGTTCATTTTTTCTCACTCCTAATCTATCTTATTATATATTATAAAACAGCTTTATGTCTATAGTGTGAAAAAAATGTTATCATATAGAATGCTCCTAAATCACTCTATATAATAACATTTCAGTTTATTGCTTAACATATAACGTTTTTGTATCATATGCAAGCTCAATATGTTCTTCTCTTAAAATTTTCATTATTTTGCGATTTATATTCTCTTTTTCTGCTAAATAACTTGTATAATCAACAGACTCTGTATAACTTGATACTAACACATTTATTCCATTATCTTTTATTTCATCAAATTTTACTATTATTGATTCATCATAAATAGCTTCTCTTTGTTGCAACATTTCTCGAACTCTTTTTTGAAAAATATCTAATTTTTCTAATGGTGTATCTAATTCTAGACATAGATTTGTTTTATATCTTCTTTTCTCCATTTTACTCCAATTTATTATTGAAGAATTTGATATTATTGAGTTTGGTATATTTACAACTGAATTCTCAAATGTACGCACACGAGTGCTTCTAAAAGTTATGTCTTCTACTGTTCCTTCATATGGTGACATTTCTATCCAATCACCAACAATAAATGGTTTATCTAAAAATATTACTAGTCCTCCAAAAAGGTTTTTGGCTGTATCTTGAGCTGCAAGTGTAACTATAACACCTCCAACTCCTAGTCCTGCAACTAAACCATTTAAATTCACTCCAAGTAATGTTATTACTATAAATCCTGCTACAATATATATAATAGCTCTAACTATTTTTAAGATAAAATCAAACATAGAATCATCTACATCTTTGCTTGTTTTTTCTTTCATCTTTTTTACTAGTGATGATTTTGGATCAAAGCTTGCAGCTAATCCTCTTGCAAATGCTATAACACTAACTATTTCAAATACTTTTCTAACAATTTGCATTGCTTCATCTGTTATTGCTAGTGGCACTCTTAAAAATACTATTGATATATATATTCCAAATATAGTAAAGAACACTGCTAATGGCTTATAAAACGCACTTTCTTTAATTACCTTTTTATTTTTTGCTCTTATTTTAAACATTCTAATTATAATGTATGATATTGTTGGGCTAAAAATTTTAAATAAAATTATTATACAAATAGCAACAACTACATCCATTATTTGTAGTGATGTTATATTTCCTAAATATTCAATAATTTGGCTCATTTTTTCCTCCGTGTTAATTTATATTTATATAAATTATTATCCCATGTAGTCTCTCAATTTTTTGCTTCTACTTGGGTGTCTTAATTTTCTTAGTGCTTTTGCTTCTATTTGTCTTATTCTTTCACGTGTTACTTCAAACTCACGTCCAACTTCTTCTAGTGTTCTAGCTTTCCCATCTTCTAGTCCAAATCTTAGTTTTAATACTTTTGCTTCTCTTGGTGTTAGAGTATTCATAACTTCTTCTAATTGTTCTTTTAATAATGTGTATGCTGCTGAATCATGTGGAGCTGGACTGTCATCATCTTGTATAAAGTCTCCTAAATGGCTATCATCTTCTTCACCTATTGGTGTTTCTAATGATACAGGGTCTTGAGCTATTTTTTGAATTTCCATTACTTTTTCTACTGGAATTTCCATTTCTTGAGCTATTTCTTCTGGCGTTGGCTCTCTTCCAAGTTGTTGTAATAAGTGTCTTGATGTTCTTATTAATTTGTTTATTGTTTCTACCATGTGTACTGGGATTCTTATTGTTCTTGCTTGGTCTGCAATTGCTCTTGTTATTGCTTGTCTTATCCACCATGTTGCATAAGTACTAAATTTGAATCCTTTTGTGTAGTCGAATTTTTCTACTGCTTTTATTAATCCCATGTTTCCTTCTTGAATTAGGTCTAAGAATAGCATTCCTCTTCCTACATATTTTTTAGCAATACTTACAACTAATCTTAGGTTTGATTCCGCAAGTTTTTGTTTTGCTTCTTCATCTCCATCTAGTATTCTTTTTGCCAAATCTAATTCTTCATCAAATGTTAATAATGGTATTCTTCCAATTTCTCTTAGATACATTCTAACAGGATCATCTACATTTATTCCCTCATATGTGTTTTCTGTTATTTCATCTAATTTTAGGTCTTCTACTTCTTTTAAGTCTTCAATGTTTGGTTCTTCTTCTCCATCATCTGTTAATAAATTTACACCTAATTCCTCAAATGCATCAAATACTTCATCTATTTGTTCTGGATTTACATCATCTAATTCTTTTGCTAAATCCCCATAAGTGATTTTTCCTTGCTCTTTTGCCTTTTTTAGAATTTTATCTACTTTTTCATTTTTTACTTTGCTTTCTTTTTTATCTTTTTCTGAATTTGCTAATTCTCTTGATTTTTCTACTTTTTCTTTTGCTATTTTTCTTGCTTTTTCAATTTTTTCGAAATTTTCTTTTTTTGCTTCTGCTGCTTTTTCTTGTTTCTTTTTACCTGTTTCTTCCTTCACTTAATTATTCACCCCTACTTAATTTTTGCTAACCTAATAATAATATTACTTAGCTCTGTTTCTAATTCCTTTTTTTCTGATATTTCTATATCAGTTTCTAATAATTCTAAAATTTGAAATTTTCTTTCATTTAGTTTCTCTTTTTCATAACTTTGAATTATATCATCTATTGCTTTTTCTACATCATCTATTTCATAGTCATCTGCCATAATTGCAGTTATATGATTTTGTTCTTCTTCACTCATATTATCAATTATTCCATTAATATTACTATTTCCTTTTTCAAGTTCTTCATACAGTTTTTTCGCAATTTCACTATTTATTTTGTCTTTAAAATCTTCAATTTTTATGTTCGCTTTTATTATATTGAATATATTTATATCACCTGTTAGAAGTATTGATAATATTGTGTTTTCTCTTCTTTTTATGTTTTCTGGAATTTCTTCTTTTTCTATTTTTTGGTGTTTTATTACTGGCTTTGCTTTATCTAATATTTTTTCTGTGTTTTGTCTGTTTTCTTGATATGTTAATTTGTTTACTTCTGCATATATTGCTTCTTTTGAAATGTCATATTCTTGTGATATTTTTTCAATATATACTTCTCTTTCCATTGTGTTTTCTACTTTTGATATTAATTTTGCTATTTCATTTAAGAATTTTATTTTGTCATTTGTGTTTTCTAAGTTAAGATTTCTTTTTAGTATTTTTACTTTAAATTCAATTACTGATAATGCTTTTTCTACTAAGTTTTGAAATCTTGCATTTCCATATTTTATTATGTATTCATCAGGGTCTTTTGCACCTTCCATTTGTAGTATTCGTATATCACATCCCATATTTTGTAAAATGTCTAATGCTCTTATTTTTGCAGTCAAACCTGCTTCATCTGAGTCAAAACTTAAAACTATTTGTTCTGAGTTTTTTCTAAGTAACCAACCTTGTTGTTGTGTTAATGCTGTTCCGAAGTGGTGCTACTACATTTGTTATACCTCTTTGATGTAATGAGATAACATCCATATATCCTTCTACTATTAGTAATCTTTTGCGGATATCACCTTTTTTTGCTACATTTAAACCAAATAAGTTTCGCCCTTTACTATACACAACATTTTCCGGTGAATTTATGTATTTAGGTTTTGAGTCATCTAAAACTCTTCCTCCAAATGCTATAACTCTTCCTCTAGCATCACAAATTGGAAACATTAGTCTATTTCTATATCTGTCTATATATTTTCCATTATCATTTCTATTTACTAATCCTGATTCTAGTATTTCTGGATCTTGGAATCCTTCTTTTCTTAATGCTCTATATAGTTCATCAAAGTTTCCAGAGAATCCTAGTTTAAATGATTTTAATGTTTCATTACTTAGTTTTCTTTTTTTGATATATTCTTGTGCTATTTTTGATTCTGGTTTGTATAGTTTTTCATGATAATAGTTTGCTGTAAATTCATTTAATTTAAATACTTTTGCTTTTAATTCTTCTTTTGCAGAGTCTACATTGTTTGCTAGTGTTGGTAATTGAATGTTTGATCTTTCTGCTAATGTTTGTACCGCTTCTACAAAGCTAATTCCTTCTATTTTTGTTAGAAATGTGAATACATTTCCTCCTACTCCACAGCCAAAGCAATGGAATATTTGCTTATCTGGTGAGACAGAAAAAGAAGGTGATTTTTCATTATGAAATGGACATAGTCCAAAGAAATTTCTTCCGCTTCTTTTTAAATGCACATATTGTGATATTATATCTACTATATCATTTGTTTGTCTTACTTCATCTATGATTTCATCACTATATCTTGGCATTTATCTCCCCACTTTCTTTTATATTTTTAAATAAATTCACATATTTATATTATTCGACATGTTTTACATAAATCCTTCTTTATATTTCAAAAAAATGTCGCATTTGGAATTTTTCCTTTGCGACATTTTTTATTATTTTAACTTTTTAATTAATTCATCTACTGTAATTGTCTCTTTTTCACCTGTTTTGATGTTTTCTAATTCTAGATTTTCTCCTTCTGTTTTATCTCCTAATACTACTAGGTATGGAGTTCCTAAAACTTTACAATCTTTTATTTTGCTTCCTATATTTAAGTTTTCTCTATCATCTAAAATTGCTTCTATACCATTTTCTTTTAATTTTGTGTATAACTTTTTAGCCATTTCTACTTTTTCTTCATTATCCATTTTTGGAACTATTTGTACTTTAAATGGAGCTATATTTTCTGGTAAAACAAAACCACATTGTCCCCATTTTGCATCATTTATTAAGCATTGTTCATATAATGCTGCAACAGTTCTGCTTACACCAATTCCATAGCATCCCATATAATATAATGCTTCTTTTCCTTCTTTGTTTGTAAATGTTCCATTCATCATTTCTGAATATCTTGTTCCTAATTGGAATATATGACCTAATTCCATTGTTCTTATTTCTTTAAAGTTTGATATATCTTCTATTCCGTATTCATTTTTTAGATATTCTTTGTAGTCTTCTCTTTCTAAGATTTCTGTGTTTAGTCCAACTCCTGTTTCTTCATTATATAGGATTTTGTCTTCACCTTGATTTGATATTAACATGAATTCTTCTGATTTTTTTCCACCCATTGCCCCATTATCTGCAACTATTGGAATTACTTTCATTCCTATTTTTTCAAATATTTCTAGAAATGCTTTTCTTACATTTTCATAAGATTTTGCCATGTTTTCTTCGTTTTCATCAAAGCTGTATGCATCAAGCATTGGGAATGATTTTCCTCTTAATAGGTATCCTCTTGTACGGATTTCATTTCTGAATTTTTCTCCTATTTGATAATATGTTGCTGGTAAATTTTTATAAGATTTTAGTTTTTCTCTAGCAAATTCTACCATAGCTTCTTCACCTGTTGGAGCTAAACAGAATGTTCCTTTGTTTGATTCTGTTATTAACATTGTTCCATCATTTACATAGTGGTCATATCTACCTGAATTTTTCCAAATTGTGTCTGGTTGCAATGTTGGAAGTAATACTTCTATACAACCATATTTGTTTAGTGTTTCAACTATTATTTGTTCTACTTTTCTTCTAACTAATAATGGAACTGTGTTATATGCAAATAATCCTGCTCCATATTGAACTAATTGTCCAGTTTGTAATAATATACTTTGTCCTGGATACATTTCATCTATATTGTTTAGTTTTACTGTTCCCATTCCTGTTTGTGATAATTTCATATAAATTCCTCTTTTCTATTTATTTTCTATCTCATCTTTTTTTATTTGTTCTTCACTATGCTCTTCCCTTTCGGGCATTGGAGCCTCTATGTTTTCTTCAATTAATTCATCAATTATTATTTGTTTATTTTCATCTAGTTTGTATCTTGGTAATTCTGGTAATTCCTCTAGTGATGAATATCCAAACATTCTTAAGAATTCTGGTGTTGTTTTATATGACATTGGTTTTCCTGGTAAATCTAGTTTACCTGCTTCTTCTATTAATCCATATTCTAATAATTTATATACACATGCATCTGCTGAAACTCCTCTTATTGCTTCTATTTCCGCTCTTGTTATTTGTGGATTGTATGCAACTATTGCAAGTGTTTCTAGTGCTGCATTTGAAAGACTTGGTTTGTTTCTTTTGTCTAGCACTGGATATATGTATGAATATAATTCTTTTTTTGAACATAGTTGATATGAATCTTCCATTTTTATTATTTCGATTCCTCTATTTTCTTTTTTGTATTCTTCTTGCATATTTTCTACTAGGTTTTCTATGTCTTCTTGTGAAATTTCTAGTGCAAGTATAAGGTCACTTTTTTTTACTGGTCTTCCTGCTGAAAAAAGAATTGCTTCTATTATTGCTTTTTTTTGGCTTATTTCCATTTTCTCTCATTCCTTCTTTTTTAGTATATATATTATGTCACGAAATGACTTGTATGTCAATGTTTTTTATTTAATAAAAATACAGTATAAATTACAAAAAGTGCGACACTTATTATTGCAATTTATAGCTCAAATTTTTTCTTTTTATTTCTATTGCTCTTTTTCCCTTTATGTGGTAATATAAATTCATAAAGAAAAACTGGAGGTACACTATGGAAGAAAAGAAAAAAATAGAAATAGTTTCTGGTGATGGTTCCAACTTAGAAATTTCACCTGTATATGATCATTTAGATGTTTCTAAGCCAAAATCAGCAAGCAAGAAACCTAAAAATATAGTTGTTCCAGAAGAATCAAAAAAAGACTCAAAGAAAGGTTAATTCAAAGCCTTTCTTTTTTCATTAAAAAAAAGTTTAATATATATTTTTACGAAGTGACAATTCGGGGGGACCGGCTTTTTAGCAGTCTGTTATGAAATTACAGACTGTTAAAGGTTGGGAGTCACAAATAAAAATATATATTAAACTTTATAAGGATATTTTTTAATAAAATCGTGCGACTTGCTAGTCAGAATGGAAGTTTTCACCTTGACATTAAAGCGATTTAGGCATATACTAAACAGGTAAAAAAGAAAAAATAAGGAGGCTCAAAACAATGAGTAATATGATAGAAATCAGATGGCATGGCCGTGGTGGTCAAGGTGCAAAAACAGCATCATTATTACTTGCTGATGCAGCATTCAACACAGGGAAATACATTCAAGGATTTCCTGAATATGGACCTGAAAGAATGGGAGCACCAATAACTGCATACAACAGAATTAGTAGCAATCCAATAACAGTTCATAGTAACATTTATGAACCAGACTATGTTGTAGTTGTTGATGACACACTTTTAGAAACAGTAGATGTTACTGCTGGATTAAAAGAAACTGGTGCAATTGTAATTAATACAACAAAATCTAAAGAATATTTAGAAAGTGTATTAAATGGTTATAAAGGTGACATTTACACTATTGATGCCAGAAAAATATCTGAAGAAGCTCTTGGAAGATATTTTCCAAATACACCAATGTTAGCAGCAATTATAAAAGTTAGCAAAATCATGTCAGATGAAGCTTTACTAAAAGATATGGAAGGTTCTTTCAAGCATAAATTCGCTAAAAAACCTGAAGTTATTGATGGAAATATGAAAGCTTTAGAAATGGCATTAAAGGAGGTTAAGAAAATATGACAAATATAAATCCAAATACACCAATGGAAGAATTAACTCCTGGTGGAGATATTTATACTGCTGGTAATGCAAGAGAATTTAAAACAGGTGACTGGAGAAGTGCAAAACCTGTATTCATTAGTGAAAAATGTAAACAATGTGGACTTTGCTTCCCTGTTTGTCCTGATGATGCTATTCCAGTAAACAAAGATTGTAAAAGAGAAGATTTCGATTTTGATTATTGCAAAGGATGCGGAGTTTGTGCCAAAGTTTGTCCTTTTGGAGCAATCGAAATGAAAGAAGAATAAGTTTTAAAATAAGGAAGGAAGATTTTATATGAGTATAAGAGAAAGATTAAGTGGTAATGAAGCAGCCGCAACTGCCATGAAACAAATCAACCCAGATGTTGTAGCAGCATTCCCTATTACACCTTCTACAGAAATACCACAATATTTTTCTACATTTGTTGCAAATGGAAGTGTAGATACTGAATTTGTTGCTGTAGAAAGTGAACACAGTGCTATGTCTGCTTGTATTGGTGCAGAATCTGCAGGTGCAAGAGCTATGACTGCGACATCTGCAAATGGTTTATCTTTAATGTGGGAAATGATTTACATTGCCTCAAGTTTAAGATTACCTATAGTTTTATCTTTAGTAAATAGAGCTGTATCAGGCCCTCTAAACATTCACTGTGACCATTCAGATGCAATGGGAGTTCGTGATAGTGGTTGGATTATGCTATTTTCTGAGAATAACCAAGAAGTATATGACAACACACTAATGGCACATAGAATTGCCGAAAATAAAGATGTTATGCTACCTTTAATGGTTTGCCAAGATGGTTTTATAACATCACATTCAATTGAAAATATTGAATTAGAAGAAGACAGTAAAGTTAAAGAATTTGTAGGTACATATAAACCTGAACATTATTTATTAAATGAAAGAGAACCTATTGCTGTAGGACCTTTAGACCTTCAAAGTTATTTATTTGAACATAAAGCTCAACAAGCAATTGCTATGGAAAATGCTAAAAAAGTAATTCTAGATGTTGCAAAAGACTTTGAAAAAATGACTGGCAGAAAATATGGTCTTTTTGAAGAATACAAATTAGAAGATAGTGAAATTGCTATAGTTTGTATGAACTCAACTGCTGGAACTACAAAATTTGTAGTAGATAAATTAAGAGAACAAGGAATAAAAGCTGGACTTCTAAAAGTTCGTGTTTATAGACCTTTCCCAGCAAAAGAAATTGCAGAAGCTTTAAAAAATCAAAAAGCTGTTGCAATATTAGATAAAGCTGATTCTTTAAATGCTGCTGGTGGTGCTCTATTTGAAGATGTTACAAGTGCTATGTATGTAGCACAAAACACAGTACCTGCTGTTAATTATATTTACGGTATTGGTGGTAGAGATACTAAAGCAGAAGATATCGAAAAAGTATATAATGATTTATTAGAAATTGTAAAAACTAACAAAGTTGAAAATCCTTACAGATATTTAGGATTAAGAAAGGAAGGTGAAATTTAATGCCTTACAATGTAAAAGAAGTGGTTGCAAATAAACCTTCAAGATTTACAGCTGGTCACAGAATGTGTGCTGGTTGTGGAGCTCCCCCAGTTGCAAGAATGGTGTTAAGAGCTTTAAAAGAAGAAGATCATGCAGTTATTGCTAATGCTACTGGTTGTATGGAAGTTTCTACATTTATCTATCCATATACAGCATGGACAGATTCATTTATCCATACAGCATTTGAATGTACAGCTGCTACATTATCAGGAGCAGAAGCTGCATATCAATCTATGAAAAAGCAAGGCAAATTACCTGAAAATGTTGAAACTAAATTTATAGCATTTGGTGGAGATGGTGGAACTTACGATATAGGAATCCAAAGTTTATCTGGTGCAATGGAACGTGGACATGATATGACTTATGTTTGCTATGACAATGGAGCATACATGAATACAGGTATACAACGTTCTTCTGCAACTCCAAAATTTGCAGACACTACAACATCACCTGCTGGTAAAGTAATACCAGGAAAAATGCAATCAAGAAAAGATTTAACTAAAATAATGGTTAGTCATCACTTACCATATGTTGCACAAACTATTGGTTATATGAACTTTAAAGATTTATATGAAAAATCTGAAAAAGCTATTTATACAAAAGGTCCAACATTCCTAAATGTTATGGCTCCTTGCCCTAGAGGTTGGGGCTACCCAACAGACATGTTAATGCAAATTAACAAACTTGCTGTTGAAACTTGTTATTGGCCTTTATATGAAGTTATTGATGGAAAATATAAAATTAATTATAAACCAGCCAAAAAACTTCCTATAGAAGAGTTTTTAAGACCACAAAAACGTTTTAAACACATGTTTAAACCTGGAAATGAATGGATGATAGAAGAATTCCAAAAAGAAGTTGATGCAAGATGGCAAGAATTATTGGATTTAGAAGAAATAACAAATAGATAATATTTAAGGAGACTATTCTAATTAGTCTCCTTTTTCACTTTTTTAGCTTTTATCGGAATTAAAAATAATGCTCCTACAATTATTGGTAAATAAAATGTATATATTCTCCAAAACAAAATTGACATATTTATTGTTCCTTTTTTAAATATAGAATTAAACAATAAATAGAATCCACCTTCTGCTCCAAGGCCTGAACCTGGTGTAGGTACAAAAGTCATAATTAATAATAAAAATGCTTGTGCCGGAATTATTTGTAAAAATGTTATTCCACTATTTCCAAAAGCTTTATAAACCATATATGTTATCGAATAGTAGCTCATACTTTGTATTACAGCTACAACAAACATTTTTAGAACCATTAATTTTTCTGATTTCATAACTTTAAATTGCCCACTAAAGTTATCCATACTTTTATCAAAATTATCTATCACCTTATCTGGTTGTTTAAATACATGAATTTTTCCCAACAATTTTATTATAGGATTCACTATTGATGTTATTAATTTCTTATTTATTCCAGCAATAATCGCTACTATTATTGCTACTATATTTACTCCAAATCCCAAAATAGCAACCCACAAGTAATCATGCATTAACATCTTGAAAAAATCAAATTCTGCAAATACAATTATAACTGTCGTAGCAACTAACGCTATTTGAGTAACTATAAATTTTAACATCAACACACTTAAAGAATCACTAACTCTTTTCCCTGTTTTAGTCAATTCATATGCTTGCATTGGTTGCCCTCCTGATGAAAATGGTGTTATATTATTAAACAATTGTCCAATCATAGATACTTTAACAGAATTTCCAAAAGTCTGGTTTTTATACATTCTTTTTAATGGCACATGCAATGTAATTGCCTCACAAATCCAATAAATTATTAAACAAATTAAACCTGCTATAACCCAGTTATAATTCACTTGATGTAATAAATTTATAATATTATCTATTCCATCTACATTTATCATATATATTAATAAGCCTGCAAATATCGTTATTATTAGTATAAAGTTAAAAATAGTTCCCTTCTTGCTAGTCTTTTTTACCTCTTCATCATTTTCTTCCATACACACACCTTCCCTTTTTATAATGTATTTAGCTTTTAGTGCTGTAATATCTAATTTTGCACTTTTTGAATGCGATTGGAATGATATAAAAGCAGTATAGTCCTTCCAACCATACTGCCTAAACCATATTATTCTACTTCTGCTGGTGCATCTACTGGACAAACACCTTGACATGTACCACATGAAATACAAACTGATTCATTAATTACAAACTTATCCTCACCTTGCGATATACAACCAACTGGGCAAGCTGCGGCACAAGCTCCACATGATATACATTGATCTGATATTCTATATGCCATAATAATTCACCTCCTAAAACTTCTTCATACTACTATTTCTTCATATCTTCTTTTTCCATTTTTTCTAGCTCTTCTAGTTCTTTTTTATGTTCTAACTCTTCCTCATCCATTTTCTCTTTTGCTATATCTTTTATCACTTTAATTTCTGATACTGGATATTTTTTATATATGTAGCTATCTCCATCTTTTATCTTAACTCTAACAATTTCCTTTAAAGTTTCAATATTATCAACTTCACCTTCGCCATCTTTTGTTTTTACAATTGCTCCAACATTTGGTAATCTTTCCAATTTATCTTCATATACATTGCTTTCATATTTTAAGCAACACATTAATCTTCCACAATTACCAGATATTTTTGATGGATTTAAAGACATATTTTGTTCTTTAGCCATTTTTATGGACACAGCCTCAAAGTCTCTCAAAAATGTGCAGCAACACAATTCTCTGCCACATACTCCATTTCCGCCAATTCTTTTTACTTCATCTCTTACACCTATTTGTCTTAATTCAATTCTTGTTTTATATATTGCTGCCAAGTCTTTTACTAATTCTCTAAAGTCTATTCTTCCATCTGCTGTAAAGTAAAATAAAATTTTGCTGTCATCAAATTTATATTCTACATCTGTTAATGTCATTTTTAAATTATGTTCTTTTATTTTCTTTTGGCATATTTTAAATGCTTCTTTTTCTTTTTTTCTGCATTCTTCATAGTGTTTATTATCTTTATTGTTTGCTAATCTTATAACCTTTTTTAATGGTGCTACAATTTTTTCATCATTTACAAATCTGTTAGGAATCATTACTTCGCCATATTCTTCACCTTGAGTTGTTTCTACTATAACTTTGTCACCCTTTTTTACTTTTAATCCTTTTGGATTAAAAAAGTATATTTTTCCTAATTTTTTAAATCTAACTCCTATTATATTTTTCAATTTATTTCCTCCCACATGTTAAATAACATATTATCTATACACATATCATAATTAGCATTTTGCTTTAATCGTTGTTTAGTATTTTCCACAATTCGTATGCAATTTGTGTACCTATAATCTGTTTTTGCCATCTTTAGTAGAGTTATATTAATATATTCTAATATTTCATATATTTCTTCTTTATTTTTGTATAAACTCTCTGCTGTTTTAACTGTATCTATTAAATCATTTGAGTTTAATTTTGTTACTATATTTTTTATGTTTTCATATTGTTCTTGTTTATCTTTTAATTCAATAGCTTTTCCTATACTTCCTTGAAATAAATCTAACATATTCGTAGTTGGCTCTATTTCATATTTTTTTCTTAAGTAATTTGATATTTCTTCATCTGCTATTTTTTCAAAATGTATTATCATGCATCTAGATTTTATTGTTGTTAAAAATGCATTTTCATTTGATCCAATTAATATTATTGTTACAAATTCTGGTGGCTCTTCTAATGTTTTTAATAAACAGTTTTGAGCTTCTTTGGTCATAGTGTCTGCATCATTTATTATACAAACTTTTCTGTTTGATATTATTGGTTTTTCTGGTATTCTTTTTTGTAATTCCCTTATTTGTTCTATTTTTATATTGTTCCCATCTGGTTCAATATAAATCAAATCTGGATTATTATTGCTATCAAATTCTATACATGATTTACAATTATTACAATACTTGTCTTCATTTAAACATAATATCCCTTTTGCAAAATCTTTTGCCATTATTTTCTTTCCTATGCCAGATATTCCAACAAACATATAACTATGTGACACTTTATCTGCTTTTATTGAATTTGATAACAGATTTTTTATTGAATTATTTCCTAAAATATTTTCAAACATACAAGTCTCCTTGCTTAAAAGTTTATTCTACTTTTCCCCATTTATCTAATGGCCATATTCTCATTGCTACTGTGCTCTCTATTTTCTCTAATGGAATACATCCAAAAGCTCTACAGTCTGTACTATGATTTCTGTTATCACCCATTGCAAACACACAATTTTCAGGCACTACAAAGTCATCATAACCTACGCCCATTATGTCTGTTACTATTCCAGATTGTAAATATGGTTCTTCAAATTCTTGTTCATTTATATATACTTTTCCATCTTTAATTTGAACATGTTCACCTGGAAGTGCTATTACTCTTTTTATATAACTTCTTTTTCCTATTTCTAAAAAGTTATTTACAAACCATCTTACACCTGTTTTTTTATTATACTTCGCAACTGGATTTTCTTTATCTAATTCAGATTCTGTATAATTTGTTTTTGCAGGTTCTTCAAATGTGATTATTTGACCACGTTTTGGCAATGTTTTTGTTGTTCTTCCCCATCTATTTAACCATAATCTTTGGTTTTGAACTAATGTTGGATACATTGATACCTGTTTTACAATTGTTGGTGTTCCTATAAAATATCTAAATAGCATTGCTAATACTAATGCTATTACTATACAATATATCCACTCTAAAATTTCTTTCATATTTAAACTCAAATTTATCTCTCCTTTATATTTTGCTCTTAATATTATATATTAAAAGTGCTCAATTATCAAGTACATAATACTATTAAAATAAAAAAGATTCCTATACTAAAACAAAAAGATTTCATATATAATAAATATATATAAAATCTTAACTAATCATATAATTTTCTAGAAGTTTTAACATATAATCTTTAGATAAAATTTCGAAATAAACCAAGATATTTTATAAAAAGATTATACGTTAAAGAAATACAATTCTATTCTTCTTTAGTAGGAACTCTTATTACAACCTCTGTACCTTGTCCCACAACACTTTTAATATCAATACTTCCACCGTTTTTATCCAAAATCTCTTTTGCAATTGAAAGGCCTAATCCGGTTCCACCCATTTCTCTAGTACGCGCCTTATCAACCCTATAAAATCTTTCAAATATCCTTGACAAATCTTCTTCTGGAATACCAATTCCATTATCAAAAATCTTTATATAAGCATCATTATACACAAAGCCAACATATATCTTTATCTCTCCGCCATTTGGTGTATACTTTATACTATTTGTTAAAATATTTAGAACTACTCTTTCTATGTCATATTTATCTGCATAAACTGGTGGTACATCTGCAGTTACAAAACAATTTACCTTATGATCTTTTTTCTTTATTTCTATAGCCAATTTATCTTGACATTTTTTAACTAATTCGCCTAAATCAAAAGCTTCTTTTTGTGCATGTTTTTTATTACTATCATATCTTGAAAGCGTTAATAAATCTGTTACTAATTTTGCCATTCTTCTGGCTTCTGTTGCAATTACATTTAAGAATTTATCTTGAGTTTCTTTATCATATTCACCTTCTAGCAATGTATCTGCATATCCCATTATTGATGTAATTGGTGTTTTCAATTCATGTGATACATCTGCAACTAATTCCTTTTGCATATTGTCTAATTTTACATGTTCTGTTATATCTTGAATTACTGCTATTACTCCATCAGGCCTATCTGATTCATTTTTAAATGGTGCAAAAAATGTATTTACATATTTATCATCAACTTGTATTCTTTGTTCTGTTGATGTCCAATTTTCTAAGTAAATTATTTTTTCCATATTTATATTTAAATCAAATTTTCCAAATATATCTTCAAAACATGTGTCTTCTGGGCGTATTCCAAGAAATTTCTTTGCAGCTGGATTTATTAATATAATTTCACCTTTCATATTAAATGCAATAATTCCATCTGTCATATGTAAAAGAATTGTTTCTATTTGATTTTTTTGTGTTGAAACTTCACTTAGTTTTTCTTTTAGCTCTGTTGTCATCACTCCAAAAACATTTTCCAAATTTCCTACTTCGCCTTTTTTCTTACTTCTATTTTTAGTTCCTTTTGATTCTTCTTCTGTTATTTTTTCGGCACTTTTTATTAATCTATTTATTGGATAAATAACAAATTTTGAAAGGAACACTGAAACTAGTATTGCTACAACAATGAAAACAGCTATTAAAATTGCTAATGTTATTTTTGTATTTGTTTTCATTTGGTTTAATAATTCAATAACTTGTCCCATGTCTGTTATTGAGTTTGTCTGGATTTGTGATGTGATATTGTTTATAGATAATATAAATACACCACCAAATCCAGTTATTATTAATATTCCTACTAATAAAAATATTAAGATAAATTTGTATTGTATGTCTTTAAACATTTTTTTACCTCTTTATATATTTTATTTTCTGCATCTGTTGTTGATATTGTTAATGCTTTTTCTCCCATTTTATGCATATTTTCTTTATTCTCAATTATTTTTTCTATTGTGCTATTTAATTTTTTGTCATTAATTTCACTGTCTAAAATTATTTTTGCTGCTCCAACTTTTTCTAGAGCCTTCGCATTATATAATTGGTGGTCATGACTTACATTTGGCAATGGTACAAGTATTGCTGGTTTTCCTAAATTTGATATTTCTGTTACTGTCATTGCTCCACTTCTTGCAACTATTACATCTACAGTATTCATTATTTCTTCCATATTATAAATATATGGTAATACTTTTACATTTTTAATGTTATTTATATTTATTTCATTATTTTCTAATGTTTCTTTTATTCCATCATATTGTTTTGGACCTGCTGCCCAAATAATTTGATAATTTTCATTTTCTTTATTTTTTATTATTTCTATTAATGTTTCATTTATTCTTTTTGCACCTTGGCTACCACCAAATACTAGCACTATTGGTTTGCCTAAATTTAATCCAATTTTTTCTAATATTTTTTCTTTCTCTTGTGTTGTATAATCTTTTTTTGTTATTTTCACTGGTGTTCCTGTAAATACTACATTTTTAGCATTTTTTATTCTTGGAATAGCATCTTTAAATGATACTAATATTGTGTCTGTTTTTCTTGCTAACATTTTTATTGCTTTTCCTGGAAATGCATTGCTTTCATGTAGCATTGTTGGAATTTTCAAACTATGTGCTGCACTAATTGTTGCTCCACATATATATCCACCTGTTCCTATTACAATATCTGGTTTGAATTCTTTTATTATTTTTTTTGCTTCTCCATATCCTTGTAATGTTTTAATCATTTTTCTCATGTTTTCTATTGATATTTTTTTGCTTAATCCATATGCATCAATTGTTTTTAGTTCATAACCAGCTCTTGGTACTAAGTCATTTTCTAGGCCTCTTGTTGTTCCTATAAACATTATTTCTGAATTTTTTTCTTCTTTTTTTATTTTATTTGCAATTGCTAAACCTGGATTAATATGTCCTGCTGTTCCAGCTGCTGCAATTATTACTTTCATTTTTTCTCTTCCTTTCACTATTTTTTTGCACTTGCTCTTGAAATATTTAACAATATTCCCATTTCACATAGTAATATAAATAGTGCCGTTCCACCGGTAGCTAAAAAACGGTAATGGCATTCCTGTTGCTGGCATTGATGATGTTACAACAGCTACATTTATAATTACTTGTATTGCAACTAAAGTTGTTATTCCCACTGCAATTAAACTTCCAAACATGTCTGGTGCTCTCATTGCTATTAATATTCCACGCCAAATAAATATTGCAAATAATATTAATACAACTGCACAACCAACAAATCCTAATTCTTCTCCTAAAATTGAGAATATAAAATCATTGTGTGGTTCTGGTATGTATAAAAATTTTTGTTTACTTTCTCCTAATCCTGCACCAAATAGTCCTCCTGAACCTATTGCATACAAACTTTGTATTACTTGCCAACCATCTCCTGTTGCATCTTTCCATGGGTCTAAAAATGTTACAACTCTTTGTAAACGGTATGGTTCTTTTACTATTAAGAATATCATTGCAGGTAATCCAGCTATTCCACCTGTTGCAAGGAAGTGCCAAAATTTACAACCAGCCATTATCATCATCATTGAACAAATTGTTATTATTACTATTGATGCACTAAAGTGTGGTTCTAGTAATAAAAGCCCAATAATTGGTGCTAAAAAGCACATATGCTTTATAAATCCTTTTCCGTAATCTTGTAACTCATCTCTATTTTTTACTAATATTCCTGCATAAAAAATTATCATTAATATTTTTACCATTTCAGATGGTTGCACAGATATTGCATCTGTTAAATATATCCATCTTTTGGCTCCATTAATTGTTTTTCCTGCAATTAAAACTAATGCTAAAAGTATTAATGAAATCCACCATGCATGTTTATAAAATTTTTGGTAAAATCTATAATCAACTTTTGAAATAAACCACATTGCTGCAAGCCCTATTACAGCAAATAGTAATTGCTTTGAAAAAAATGCATAACTGTTTCCTGTTTCTGATAGTGCTGATGGCGAACTTGCTGATAAAACCATGGTTAAACCTATTGCTAATAACAATAAAATTGTTATTAGCAATGTGAAATCTATTGGATTATTTACAAAACTTGAAAAACTTTTTTCTTTTTTCTTTTTTGCCATTTTGCTTCCTTCCTTAACTTTTGTTTTTTATTCTATTATAATTCTATATTATCTTTAGTCCGATTATGCATAATACTAATGTTATTACACTAAACACTATTACAACTTTACTTTCTTTCCAACCTGAAAGTTCAAAGTGATGATGTATTGGTGTCATTTTGAAAACCCTGTTTCCTGTCTTTTTAAAATATGTTACTTGGATAATAACTGATAAAGTTTCAATTACTGGTATTAACGCAATTACTAATAATATAAGTGGCATTTTTAAATAAAGTGCCATTGCTGATATTACTCCACCTAGTAATAATGAACCTGTGTCTCCCATAAATACTTTTGCTGGATGTAAATTAAACATTAAGAATCCAAGTGTTGCTCCTATTACTATACTTCCTAATATTGAAATTCCCATTTCACTTTGTGTTATTCCTATTATTGTTAAGCATGTTATTATAATTGCACAAACACTAGATGAAAGTCCATCAATTCCATCTGTTAAGTTTACTGCATTTGTTGTTCCAAGTATTACTAAAATTGCAAATGGTATATATATGTATAATGGTAAATTTATATATTGTTTTACAATTGGTATGTATGTGTCTGTTCCAATGTGTAATCCATAAACTAAATATATTACATATGCTACAGAAATTATTAATAATCCTAGCATTTTATATTTTGGTTTTAAACCTTCTGTATTTTTTAATACTAATTTTTTGAAGTCATCTATAAATCCTATTAGTCCAAATCCTAATGTTAGTAACAAAATAGGTACTACTTTGTGTGCTACTTCACTTTGACCATTTAAGGTTAAATATACATATGTTCCTGTTACAACTAGTATCATTGTAACTATCATTATTATTCCACCCATTGTAGGTGTTCCTTGTTTTTTTAAGTGAGATTTTGGTCCATCATCTCTTTCTATTTGTCCAACTTTTAGTTTCTTTAGTATTGGTATAATAATAATTCCTAGTATAACTGCTGTTATAAAAGATATTAATAATACCGATGTTTCTATTTTCAATTTTTTCCCAACCTTTCCTATTTATTTTCTAATTTTTCTATTATTTCTCTTACTATAATTCTTTCATCAAATGGATATTTTTCGCCATTTATTTCTTGATATGGCTCATGTCCTTTTCCTGCAAGTACTATAATATCTCTTTTATTTGCCATTTTTATAGCTTGTTTAATTGCTTCTACTCTATCTACAACAACACTATATTTACCTTTTGTCTTTTTTATTCCTTCTTCTATTTGTGCTGTAATATCTTCTGGCTTTTCTGTTCTTGGATTATCTGATGTTATAAATGTATAATCTGCAACTCTTCCAGATATTTCTCCCATTATTGGTCTTTTTGTTTTGTCTCTATCTCCACCACAACCGAATACAGAAATAACTCTTCCTCTTGTGTAGCTTTTTACTGCTTGTAATATATTTTGTAAGCTTTCTGGTGAATGTGCATAATCTATCATAATTGGAATTTCTAATTTATTATCAACCAATTCAGAACGGCCTGGTACTCTTACTTCTAACAAGGCTTCTTTTACTTGTTCTGATGGAATTCCAAATTTTTGTGCTACACAAATTGCAGCAAGTGAGTTATAAACACTGAATCTTCCTGGTATTCCTGTTTTTACTCTTTCATTTCTATCTGTAATTTTAACTTTAAAGTCTACATATGAGTTTGTTATTGTAATGTCTTTTGCTAATACATTTGCATAATTGTCTATACCATATGTTGTAATATTGCTTTCAGGGAATAATCTAGGAATTTTTGCTCCATGTAAGTCATCTGTATTTACTATTCCTATTTTACACATTTTAAATAATTTTAATTTTGATTGGAAATAGTCTTCCATATCTGGATGTTCATTTGCACTTATGTGATCTTCTGAGAAGTTTGTAAATAAAACTATATCAAAGTCGCAACCATCTACTCTGTGTAATTTTAGACTTTGTGATGATACTTCCATAACTACTACTTCTACTTTTTCTTCTACCATTTTGCTAAATAATTGTTGTAATTCTAAGCTTTCTGGTGTTGTTCTATCACTATCTTTTAGTTTTTTTCCATTTATATATGTTGCTATTGTTCCTATTAAGCCAACTTTTTTTCCTGCTTTTTCTAGTATTTCTTTTATCATGTAAGTTGTTGTTGTTTTTCCTTTTGTTCCTGTTACTCCTATTAGTTTGAATTTTTTTGATGGCTCACCATAAAAGTTATTTGCTGTTATTGCTAATGCTTCTCTTGTATCTTTTGCCATTACTATTGTTACACCTTCAGGTATTTTTATTGATTTTAAGTCACAATCTTCTTGTACCATAACTGCTGTTGCACCATTTGCTACTGCTGATTCTATGTATTTGTGTCCATCAACTGAAAATCCTTTTATTGCTACAAATAAGTATCCTTCCTTTATGTTTTTTGAGTTACTCTCTAACCCTTTAATTTCAATTTCTAAGTCTCCTTTTGCTCTTAGGCCTTCTAGCCCTACTAACATTTCTTTTAATTTCATTTTTATCAATCCTTTCGATTATTACTAAACCATTGGTCCAAATTATTGCACACAATTTTTTTACATTATATAACTATTTTCACTTTTTGTATAGGGTTTTCGGCACTTTTTTATACTAAATATTGGGGTTTATATCTTTACATTTTAACTCTATGTTAAATATATTTTTATGCTTTAGAATGTGAAAGAAGTAATATTAGAATTTCTTAAATAAATTTATGGAAAGAGTTCACGCCGAACGAAGTGAGAGCTAAGTGGAAGAGAGCCATCAATTTGTTTTAGAAATTCTTATATTATGTATTAAACCGAAAAAGCATAAAAATATATCTAACATAGAGTTAAAAATTCTGATATCTAAAAGTTTAAAATTTCACATATACTTTGCTTCCCTTATTCACTGTAATTCCTGGTCTTGGAATCTGTTCTTTCACAATCGTATTATCATAATCCAAACCATCAGTTTCATCTTCAATAACTAACTCCAAACCACTTTCTTTCAACAATTTGTCTGCTTCGCTTATAGTCTTTTGAGTAATATCAGGAGTTTCAACTTGTTCCACATTTTCCACCTCATCTGTATTTGATTTTGTAACTTCCAAATATGGCAAAATTTCGCTAAATATTTGCCCACCAACAGGTGCTGCAACACCTCCTCCTTGATGTCCCCCTTCTCCTGTTGGATTATATAAAGTAACCAAAAGAACTACTTGTGGATTATCAATTGGTGCAACACCACAAAAAGATGTTACATATTTATTTGTGTTTACCCCATCTTCTGAAGTTCCTGTTTTTCCTCCTATTCTGTATCCTGCCACCTTAGCATTTTTTCCTGTTCCCTCTGATACAACAGATTCCATCATACTTAACACTTTTTCTGATGTTTCTTTTGATATAACTTGTTCATCTTTTTGCACAGGAACATCTGATATTTCTTTGGTTGTACTGTCTATTATTTGTTTTACTACTCTTGGTTTAACACTCATTCCCCCATTTGCAATACTCGATACTGCTGTTACTAATTGAATTGGTGTTATTTCAAATCTTTGGCCAAAACTTATTGTTGCAAGTTCAACAGGTCCGTGCTTTATTTTCAGCTAAAAATATACTGTTTGCTTCTCCTGGCAAGTCTATTTTTGTTTTATTTAATAGCTTAAATTTATTTAAATAACTATAGTATTTTTGTACTCCAATTTTTTGTCCAAGCCCTATAAACACGGGATTACATGAATTCATTAAAGCCTGTCTTAAGCTTTCTGAACCATGTGGTCTATAATATCTCCAACATTTTATTCTTACACCAGCAACTTCTATTCCGCCAGTGCAACAAAATTCACCACTATTATCTGTATCTGTTATTCCTTCTTCTAGTGCAGCTGATGATGTAATTAATTTAAATACAGAACCAGGCTCATATGTATCTGCAATTGCTTTATTTCTCCAAACAGCTTGTAAATTTTTAGTTTTTTCGCCTTGTTCTAGTTGATTCCAATTTTGTTTTAATTCTTCTGTATATGCCTCATATGGTTCATTTAAATTATATGATGGATATGTTGCCATTGCTAAAATATCTCCATTTTGTGGATTCATTGCTACAATGTTTCCACCATCTGTGCATTTGTTATCTATGCATGCTTCTTCAAGATATTTTTCTGCAATTGATTGTATTGTAAAGTCTATTGTTAATATCAGGTCATTTCCATCTACTGCTGCTACATAATTTTCTCCTTCATCTCCTATTTCGCCACCTTTGGCATCTGTGTGTCTTCTAATACTTCCCTGTTTTCCTTTTAATTGCTCATCATATTTTGCTTCTATTCCATCTAAACCTTGATTGTCACTTCCGCAAAAGCCTATTACTTGTGCCGCAAATGTGCTATATGGATAATATCTTTTTGTGTCTTCATCTATATTTATTCCTGTAGTTATCTTATTTTCTTCCATCCATTTTCTTAAATCATCTGTTTTATCTTTATTTACTTTTTTTGCAATAGTTTCTATCGAACTTCTTTTTTTCACCTTTTTTAAAGTTTTTTCATAATCAAGTTCAAATAATTCTGACAGTTTTTTTGCTACTTTTTCTTTGTTTTCTTTTGATATATTTCCTGGATTTATTGTAACAGTTTCAACTGTGCTACTAACTGCTAAAACCTTTTTTCCTGTTGCATCATATAAAGTTCCTCTTTTAGGATTTATTTTTCTATCTAAAGTTTGTTGTTCATATGCTAAACTAGATAATTCTTCTCCTTGTATAAATTGAATAAAACCTAGTCTTCCTATTAAAATCAATATTATCAAAAAGCATATAAATAATGCATTTCGTATTTTCTTTTTGCTTGATAACTTCATTTCAACCATAAAAAAACCTCCTTATAGATTTTATTTAAGAAGGTTTTTTTTATTCTATTTGTTAAATATTTTATTTACAAAATTCTCGAACCAATTTTGCTCTTTTTCTATTACTACCTTTTCTGAAGCTGATTCTACATAGTCTTTTTTTGGTAGACTAACATATAATGTTTGTTTATTAGTTAATTTTTGCATTCCTAATTTTTCTTTTGCAAGTTTTTCTATATTGTTTAAATTTAGTCCATTTGCTATATTTACTTTTAATTGTTCATTTTCTTTTTGCAATGATGCTAATTCTTTTTTTTGTGATTGAACTTGAGTAAATTTTTCGTTTATTTGAGAATTTCTATAACTTATGGTCAATAAGAGCGCAAAAATAGCGATAACAGTCAAAGTTAATTTTGCTTGTCTTCTTTTTTGAGCTTTTGAAATTTTTATTTCTTGCCTTGGCAAGTCTTCTACGACTTTAAGCTTTTTTCTTTGCTTATGTCTTTTAGGGTTTAGTTCTGGTTCAAGTTTTCTTGGACTTGTACTAAACTCATATATGTTTGGTTCCATAAGTTTTTAGCTTACCCTCCTTTTCTTTTGTTTTATATCTTTTCAAAAATTCTTAATTTAGCACTTTTGCTTCTTGAATTTTCTTCTTGTTCTTCTTCACTTGCAATTATTGGTTTTCTTGTTATTATTTTTCCTAATTGCTTTGCTCCACATACACAATATGGCAAATCTTTTGGACATATACATCTTCCAGTTGCTTCAATATATGCATTTTTTACTGCTCTATCTTCTAGAGAATGAAAAGTTATTATGCATAATCTTCCGCCAGGTTTTAAACAATCTATACAATTTTTTACTGTTTCATATAATGGTTTTATTTCATCATTTACTTCTATTCTAATTGCTTGGAATGTTCTTTTTGCTGGATGTCCATCTTTTTGTTTTGATTTTGGGATTGATTTTTCTATTATTTCTACTAATTGCTTTGTTGTTTCTATTGTCTTTTCTTTTCTAGCAATACATATATTTTTTGCAATTCTTCTAGAAAATCTTTCTTCTCCATATTGATAAATAACATCTGCTAGTTTTTCTTCTTCATATGTATTTACAACTTCTTTAGCTGTTAGTTTCTGAGTTCTATCCATTCTCATGTCTAGTTCATTTTCTCCTAAGTAACTAAATCCTCTGTTTCTTTCATCTAATTGATATGAAGAGACTCCCAAATCTAGCAATATTCCATCTACTTTTTCAATATTTAATTCTTCTATTATTTCTTTTATGTTGTCATGATTATTATGAATATACTTAACATTTTGGAATTCTTTTAATTTTTCTTTTGCTGCTTTTAATGCTTCTTCATCTCTGTCTATCCCTATTAGCAATCCTTCTTTAGATAGTCTTTTTGCTATTTCTTTGCTGTGACCTGCTCCACCTAAAGTTCCATCAATGTAAATTCCATTTTCTTTTATGTTTAATCCTTGTATGCATTCTTCTAACATGACTGGTTTATGTTTGAATTCCAATTTTACACCTCTAAAAAATAATTCTTTTGTACATTTATCTTTTGTACATTAATATCTTTCGTGTGTTTATCCTTTGCTTAATTGTCTTTTGTTTGTTTCTTACTTTTGTATAATAATCTTTAGTTAATTTATCTTTGGTAATTTTATTCTTTTGTATATTCTTCTTTTGCTTTTTATCTTTTGTAAAATTAAAAGTGTTTTTTCTTTAGTATCTTTTTCTTTGGCTTTTTATATAAACTTTTTCAAGTTATATACCTAACATTGTCATATTTTCTGCAATTTCATCTGCTGATATATTTTCATCACATTTTTCCCATGTTTCTTTATTCCATATTTCTAATCTTGTTCCAACTCCTATAACAACAGCTTCTTTCACTAGTCCTGCAGCTGTTCTTAAGTTGCTTGGAATTAAGAATCTTCCTTGTTTGTCTATTTCACATTCTGTTGCTCCAGATAGGAAAAATCTTACGAAGTTTCTGGCATTTCTGTCTGATAATGGTAAGTCTTTTAATTTTGTTTCAAAATTTAACCACTCATTTTGTGAAAACGCAAATAAACATCCATCTAAAC
>OLNW01000246.1_pt1 | contig 69771 bp, 68 predicted proteins | sample 1672121 | NCBI WGS metagenome assembly OLNW01 (sample SAMEA3136648, study PRJEB25190) | human gut metagenome
CTACATACAGGAAAGGTAACACGCAGGCATATACCTTCTCTGGCAAGAGAGTCCACCGGGGCTTATATAAGACAAACAGCGGATGTGTCATCAATGCGGATATCAACGGAGCCGGGAATATCCTCCGGAAGGAATATCCTTATGCTTTTGATGGACAGGATATGAGTTATCTCTATAAGACAACAAAGGTAGTATCGTATACCGATATCTACGCAGGGACTAAGAGTGTCTGTAAGGAGAAATATAACCAAAAAAGCCATGAACCAGGGTTAGGAAGCCGGGTAAATCATAGATACAGACAGGATACCCGTCTTATTTACCGAAAACTCTGGGGCAGATCAACATTTGTATGGACAGGAAAGAAGAAAACGGCTTAAATATTTAAAAGTAATCCCTGTAACAAGGGGTAGAGGGGTACGTGTTACTCCAGCGAGGTGCAGTATTGCCTCGTAAATCTGCAAAGAAGCCGCGGCCAACTCCGGTTGCCCGTGGTGTTATCACATGGTGTTGTATCAAGAGAAGTGGCTGCTAGAAAGAAATGAGGAAGTATGCTGGAAGAACGAGAAAAGTATATACGAGAATTTTTTGATTCGTTATCTGATGAAGAATTTGTTGCGATGCTGTTAGAGTGTGGAATAGAAAGGACAAAAAGAGCTTCGGAGAGCGATTATGTGAAAGTATTTTGTTCGGATGAAAAGGGAATAAGAGGTAAAAAATGTCATATTGGAGTTTTGTACATGGTACAGTAACAGTACTTCCTTTTGGAAGAACACAGGCAGAAAAGAGGTATTTGTTAGATACTGTGTTGGATCACCTTCCGAAAGTAACTGGTTCCGAGGGTGATATGAATATATATTGTATACAGAAAAATGGATATTCTGAGTCGTGTTCCTATACAGAATTTGGAGAACAAAAGCCGTTTGAAACACTTTCTACAAAAATGCAGAGCGAATATATTTTGGTCGTAGATGGAAATTTGAGAGATCGAAAATTTGCTCAGACATACCGAGAATTTATTAAATGGTTAGTTCGGTTAAGTAAAAGATTGGGAGTGGAAGAGGTTCTTGTCGAAATTAAAGATCATGCTAAGTATTCTCTTATCCAGAATAGGAATCAAGGAAATGATGGAAAACCATTTTCTGAAATTTTTGAGATGGTAAGTTGGGTGGAAAAAGAAGAATCAAACTGGTGTGAATACCTGTTATGGGAAAAATCAGAAGAATCTAATTACCCATCAATGTTGGAAGAAAGATATTGTAGAAAAAGAAAGGAAAAGAAGTAGAATGAAGAAATATGATGATTGCAGGTATGGACATTGCGGATATCCATATGATGATAATTTTAACAAAATAATATAAGGCTTCCTCTTCCTCAACATTAGTAGGTAGGGAGGAATTATCTAAAATTCACTAAGCGTCAGTGGTGGGCGGAGAGAGATTGGTATCCCCCACTGACAAGAGACTTAAGCAACAGTCGGATTTTCCCGATATTCAGGCTCCGTTAAACTTACCGACTGTGGATTAAAACAAAAAAGATTGTATACGATACAGAATGTGCATGGGGATTAATTTCTTCTCCAGAACAACTGACAGATGTCACAGAAGAAGAACTGAATGCGGAAATTTGTAAAAGACTAAAGGAAAATGAATTGGATTTTTTTTGCAAAATATTTTGGTGGAAAATGATTGTAATATTTAATCTTGGAAATAGCAGAGGAAATTCCTCTGCTGTTTTCCTTATATCTTATTAAAAATCTTGTACAGAAAAATTTGTTTCCATAATATTCTTTCATACTATATATATGAAGAAAATTTTTATCATCAAGTAACTTCTGTCTAAAGACAGGAGTATTAGCCGTTTATAAGAAAAATAGATAGAATATGAAAGGAAAAACATATGATTGACTACAAAAAAGAATTGAACGAAGAGCAATATAAGGCCGTAATGCACGATAAAGGTCCAGCATTATTATTAGCCGGTGCAGGCACAGGAAAAACACGAACACTCATTTATCGTGTGGCACATCTTATTGAAAGTGGTGTCAGTCCAGAAAGTATCCTGCTCCTTACCTTTACCAACAAAGCCGCTGCCGAAATGAAAGAGAGGGCAGAGAAGATGTTAAAGGAAAAATGTGGAATCACTGCCTGTACTTATCATTCCTTTTGTGTGAAGATGCTTCGTTTTTATGCTTCATTTGCCGGTATCTCACCAAATTTCTCAATCATTTCCAGCCCTGATGAAGCAGATATCATCGATATTGCAAAAACAGAATTGAATTTTCAGCGATTGAGTAATATGCCAACAGGTACAGTGTTTGCATCTATGCTGTCTACTTGTGTAAATAAAGGAATTTCATTAGAGGATTTATTAACAGAGCAGCGTTACTGGAAATTCAGACAGAATGAGAAAAAATTGCTTGCATTGAAAAGGAAAGTGGCAAGATATAAAGAGGAACATAATCTGCTTAATTATGATGATATTCTGTTAAAATTCAATTCAATGCTTTCTTCCTATCCGGATGTTGCTAAAAAGATCGAGGATACATATCAATATATCATGGTGGACGAGTATCAGGATACGAATGTATTGCAGGATAGTATCATTAAAAAAATCCGTAAATACAATCAGAATCTTATGGTAGTTGGAGATGATATGCAGTCTATCTATAAATTCCGAGGAGCGGATGTACAAAATATTCTATCATTCCCAAAAAGATATACTAATTGCAAAGTGATATATTTGACAGAAAATTATCGTAGCAGTCAGGAAATCCTTAACCTTGCAAATCATGTTATGACAAATGCAACCGAAGGATATCAAAAAAACTTAAGAGCACAGTTTAGCAGCCAAGAACTTCCGAAAGTGTACGGTGTTAATGATACAAAAACAGAAGCGGAGTTTGTGTTAAACCGTATTAAAGCAAAACATGCAGAAGGTATCCCGTATAACGATATTTGTGTATTGTATCGAAATTCATTCCAGTCTTATGAATTAGAAGTTCTTTTAAATAAAGCTGGACTAGATTTTGAAAAATATGGTGGAATCCGATTTCTGGACAGGGCACATATTAAAGATGTTCTTGCATTTTTAAGAATCTATACAAATCCATCTGACGAACTGGCATGGTTCCGTATTCTGCAGTTACATATTGGTATTGGAAAGGTATATGCAAGAAACATCTCTCGAAAGTGTTTGGAATATGGTCCGGAATACTTAATAGATGATTGTCATAAACGAAAAAAATATGGAGTGCATATCAGAAAATTGTATGATGAGATCCAAAGTTGGGAAGGTAAAGAGTTCTTAGAGATATTAAAAAGCAGTTGTGCTTATTATGTTAAAACCTTAGAAAATACTATTAGAAATAAAAAAGTAGATTCTGAATCGGACAGGGAAGAAAGTTTACAGGATCTTGAAAGGAATAAAGAAGATATCGCAATTCTTCAGGAAATGGCAAAAGATTACGACTCTGCTCTGGATTTTCTGGATGCAACAACTTTAGACGCAACAAAGTCAAAAGAAAATGAAGAGGATAAACTTGTCTTATCGACAATACATTCCGTAAAAGGATTGGAATATGATACGGTTATTTTATTGGATTGTATCGATGAAATCCTGCCATCTGCCAGATATATTGGTTCTCCAGAGGATAATGAGGATGTACGTTGCATGTATGTGGCAGTGACGAGAGCAAAAAATACATTATATATGATGGTTCCTAAGATTGCATTAAAATATGGAAAGGCAATTCCAGGATATTTGTCAAGATATATCGAAGATAAAGAAGATTTGTATGATTTTTGTAATGTAGAAGAAAATATTTCAGGATCTTAAAAGAAAATGTAAAAATCAGAAAGGATTTTTTATGAAAGCAATATTAAAATATACAGATTGTTTACATGATGGAAAAAGAGTTTCTTCTGTATTATATGAAAACAATATACAGATTCTCAGAATAAGACCAGGTAAATCTATTTATCCCCAGGTAACAATTCATGTTAATGACTACGATGAGTTAAATATGCTGATTCAGAAATTAAATGATGCATGTCTCTATGGAGTAGAAGTGGTAAAAGTCAACACGATCAATTATAGCGTTATAGTTATCGAATATTTATTACTGTTTTTGTGCTTTTTTATGTTATTTGAGATTTTATGTTTTGTAAGATAGTGAACCTCTCCGTCTGAACCGCAGTTCAGATGGAGCTTCTAAAAAAAAGAAAAATAAAAAGCAAGGATTCTCTGCCTCTTTAGGCTGTGGGATGAATTGTAGAATTCGTGTAACGTCAATGGTGGACGGAGATAACGATATCCCCAACCAAGAGAGTTAAGCATGCCGGAAAAATCCGGCATCCAGCCTTCGCTCCGCATAAGGGATACCAGCTGGAGGATTAAAATATTATGACAAACGAACAATTCCATTTTGCCGGTTTTTAGATATTCTCCGGTATACCGCTGCAAAAGCAGGGATACCTGTTGTACTCCGGGAAGAAAGTTATACATCAAAAGCAAGCCTGTTAGACTTAGATGCCATTCCTGCCTATAAAAAAGGCGATACGATAAACCATACTTTTTCGGGGAAGAGGGTGCACCGAGGACTGTATAAAACAAACAGTAGATTTTTCATCAATGCAGATATCAATGGAGCAGGGAACATCCTGCGTAAAGAATATCCATATGCTTATGATGGACAGAATATGAAGTACCTCTGCGAAACAACAGAAGTTGTTTCCTATACGGATATTTATGCAGGAGCAACGAGTTTGTGTAAGAAAAAATATAATCAGAAGAAACATACTCCGGGGCTGGGTAGCTGCGTGAACCATAGATACAAGAAAGAGACCCGAATGAAATACTGCATCCTGTGGGGAAAATCGAAGTATTGCTATATTTCTCAGGCAAAGTCTGCATAAGTATATAAAAGTAATCTCCGTCACAGGGGATAGAGGGGGTATGTGTTCCTCCAGCGAGGTGTACTACAGCCTCGTAAAGAAGCCGCGGTCAACTTCGGTTGCCCGCCGGTGTATCACATTGAGGGTAGAGATGATCTGTATGACGCTTATGACATTAAATGAACAGGAGATATATGTATGATGAGAAATAAGCAGCGATTGTTGATCATGTTCCTTTTAATAGTCACGTTGTTCCTGTATATAGTCAATAACGGCCACGGTTTACTGTATAACCATGTGATAGCCTTGGAAGATGAGATTAGTTTTGTAGCTGCATTAATTGTATTAATATTAAGTATACCAAAGGCTGTTGATACTTTCGCAAAACAGAGTAAGATTGTAAAGAGTATTTCATTCATTTCAAAAGTTTTAGCATTGCTGATAATTTTAATGATTCCATATCTGAAAGATTTTGTTCTCCTAAAGAAATTAATGAGTGTATTGGATACTAATATTTTGTTAATATTAATTTTATTCTTTGCTTATGCTGGGCAGTGGGCTGCGGAAATAAAAAGGAAAGATATCAAAAATGGAAAAGCACTAAAGAAAAAAGGCAATTCTAATGAGGAATTGCCTTAGACGAAATTAAGATAAAAAGATAATTTCAATCCACATCTCTATAAGATGACAATTTGATTATATCAGAAAATAACGATTGAAGCAATAGAATAAGGAGGTTGGTATTGTGCATGACGAATTAATAGTGAAAGAATTGGGAGACGAAGTTACTTATAATCATAAGGGTTGTATCGTATTCGATAGTATAGTTTATCTCCCGTTCGAAAATATCTGTGATTCTAATTTTCAGTTCAGCTTTGGTATCGATGGATATCCATTTATGGATTGTAAGCTTAACCATCGGTATCCTAATAAAGAATACTATACGATTTCAAGGAAATATGGCAGACGATTGAGTAAGATTGGTTATCCATACTTTTTGGATTTACAGGATGGAAAACAGAAATTATTGATTTCCATACATTATAGCCTTCTTGATACACTGATTAATATTAAGTTTCCAATCGAGATAAATCTTACAGAAATGAATCCAGTGTGTGGACTGGGGATTCGATATATACCTGAAAACGGTGAACTCATTTTAACGAGTAACGAAAGAACAGACGATGGAAGCTGGATGACTTATCGTTGGAGGGGTATTATGAATGAAAATGGTGATAAACGAATGGAAACCGGAATAAATTATGCAAAAATGATGAAAAATCCGACTTTCAATAAGGATACGAAAACATGGTCTTTTGAAGAAATCATAAAACTTGCTCCACAAAAATTAGAGGATTTATTTTTGCTTGCATAATGAAATAAGGAGGGTCGTATGGTAAGAGCAATAAAAATTCTACATCAGTGCTTCTGATGCGGGATATCTGATGCATCTGTGGAAGACAAGGAAGATGCTCTCTCCTGTGGTGGGTAATGGAACTCCCGGCTCTAAAAGTTGGGAAGCCCCGTCCGACGCCAGTCGTTCGGGGAGGTATCACTAAATCGGATTTTCTTTTCAATATATTTTTTATTACCACATAAGAACCATCATCCTACTTGTAAGGCAAATATATAGATGGAAGGAGGTTTGAAATATACTATCGAGATATGCCTTTGTTATAGGAGGATATATAAGATGTTAGAGATTGAAAGTAAAAAGTTAAAAGGAACATATCGGTGCCAGTTTTATCATGATCATGAAAAATTGATTGCAGGATTAGATGAAGGGAAAAACAGTTCTCTCATATATCAGAAATCCGTTGCAATAAAAAAGGCGATTAATGATATGTTATTTCAGAAGAAAACGGAAGATGAGGCTTTAGTAGAATTGAAAGAAGCCTTTGATAAAGTTGGTTATGCTACTCCGGAGACAGAAAGACGACATTTGGAAGAATCGTGGAGACAGATATTACGATATGTTCATTCGGAGACGAGGCAGCCAGAACATCTCGCACGAAAAATGGTCAGTCCGTTTCAGCTTATGAATGTTTCTTTTAAAGCAGATTATCTTTTTTCCGGATATAAAGCCTATGTCAGAAAAACAAAAGTAGGAAGAAAAGTAGAAACGTATCATACAACAGAACCATATGTAGAAGTTGTCCGTATACGTCCGGGTAAGCCTGATGTTTCAAAGGGATCGAAGAAGAAAGATAAAGGTGTTATGACCTGCCTGGAACTGTACTGTATGTTAATGTATGCAAAAGAAGTGGCAGAGACAATGGCTTTTTTACGTGATGAAAAAGTGATCAATGTGGAAGCTTCTTATTATTATCTACGCAGAAATGGAGACAAAGTAGAAGATATAAGAGAGGATGATTTTTTTGATAATAAATCAAAGAATGTACTTACTCTCTCAGATGTATACTATACGGCTGATCCAAACAGAAAAACAGAAGTTGATGCTAACTTTAAAAAGGAGTTTTTGGAATTTTTTCAGTCGCAGGAGTGTGATCCAGAAAGTTGTGAACATTGTACATTAAATGCAGTATGTAACTTTACAAAACCCCCAGAATATATTGAAAAAGAATTGACTCAGAAAAGTCTCGACAGCATCTCGTTGACAGAGGCACAGGAAAAAGTCATTGGATTCCGTAAAGGATTTGCTCGGGTGAATGCCGGAGCAGGAGCTGGAAAAACAATGTGTGTTGCGTTAAGAACAGCGTTTTTGCTTTCAGAAGGAGTAGATCCAGCAAAAATCTGTTTATTGACGTTTACAAATACGGGAGCGGCAGAGATGAAGGAACGAATTGGTTTATACTGTGAAGATTTCGGATTAAATATAAATCTGGATACCTTAACAGTTACTACTTTTAATTCTTTTGGTGATAAGATCATACATAAAAATTACGAAGAATTAGGATTTGAGAAAGAACCTCGTCTGATCGATGATATCGAACAGTCAAAGATCGTAGCAGAGATGTTAAAAGATAATGTTGTAGCTGATCTCGATTATCGTAACTTTAACATGAACATGCCATTTGTAAAAGGCGCATTGCCTACTGCAAAAAAAGCATTTGAAATCATTAAAAGAGAAAATCTCTCCAATGAATCTGACGTGGATGTTCTTTGGGAAAAAATGAAAAATGAGAGCTATGATATTGCGAAAACTGCTGCCGCCGCATTGATTGAACTGTATGGAGAATACGATGACCAGTTACGAGAACGTAGTCTGATCGAATATGCTGATCAGGAACTTCTTATCTTTGAACTCTTGAAAAAGAACCCGTTTTATTTTGAGGATTATGGGTTTGAGCATATTATTGTAGATGAGTTTCAGGATACCTCACAGTTACAGTTTGAGATATTAAAAAATATCATCAATTCTTCTTTGGAATTCAAAAGTTTCCTTGTTGTAGGAGATGATTCACAGAGTATTTTTGGTTTTCGTGGCTCTAACCCGCAGTTTATTATTGAATTTGAAGAAAAATTAGGAGAAAGAGTGCAGGATTTTTATCTGCTTGAAAATCATCGTTCCACAAAAAGTATTATTGATTTTGCAAATAAGATCAATTCATTAAACAAAAACAGGGTAGTTAAAGACTTAATCCCTACCAGGGAAAAAGGCGAGTCTGTTATTGTGGAAGCTTTTGAAAAGAAAAATGAAGAAGAGGATCATATCGTTTCTATCATTAAGGAAAAGATAGATGAAGGACATCCTTTAGAGGATATTGCCTATATCGCCTCAACCAGAAGCCAGCTTTTAAAAATGGGAACAAGATTGACTGAAGAAGGTATTCAGTGGATCATGTTAAATCCAGAGCCGATGTTCAGTAATTCCCGTATTGAGGGAGCTTTATCACTGGCAAGATATCTGGCGGATAATACAGCTACGAAGGATCTGTTTGTTTATCTAAATGCTGTGAATAATTCAGAGATTTTGGAGAAGAAAACGGATGAAGAGATTCTTTCATTTATAGAAAAGCAAAAAACAGCACTTTCATCTTTTTATTCAGATGTAGATGATGCAGTGAAGAGAAATTGGTTGATAAATTATCTTGAATATCTTAAAGGGCATAAAGAGGTAAGTGATGAGGTATATGAAGCTTTCTTGAAAAAAGTGCTTGTCTGGGATACTTATGAAGAGATGCTGGAATATATGCTGGATTTCGGAGTGTATGGAGAAAGAGAGGCAGCCAAGAGATGTAAAGATTATCCTGGTGTTGTTCTGACGACTGCTCATTCTTCCAAAGGAATGGAGTGGCCAATCGTCATTGATGAGATCAGTAAGTATCATGATAAAAATCTTAGAGATGAAAAGGATATAGAAGAAAAGAGACGTTTATTTTTTGTATCTGCCACAAGAGCAAGAGATGAGCTTTATGTTGTAGCACAAAGATATGCTTATGGTTCTAAAGGAAATGGAAAAAGTATCCCTGATACCCGGGTTCAAAATATTTTCTTAAGAGAAGCGGTCTGGGCAGTAGAACAAAAATAAGATAGTATTTAGGATGCATCCGCAATCAGCGGGTGCATTTTTTTTATCTGGTATTTGAAACGGTCATCTTATTATTATCAGATGATCAAAGATGTATGGAGAAAAATTATCTGAAATATAAGAAAAAAAGGAGAGAAAAAAAGATTTTTGCAATCAAACAATGAAACAGAGGATATACCAGGAGGAAAACAAATGAAGACGAAACAAATAACAGAAGAAATTACAATCCGTAAAACAATGATGTATAAAAGGGGAGCGGAAATGATTAAAGCATTAGAAAACTGCCCGAAAGAAGAACTTTTACCGCTTCCGATTATTCCAGCATTCAATGATGAACTCGGAAAATGGGAGTTTTTTGCAGAAGAACAAAAGAAAGAAAATGGAATCGGTATGTTGGAGAAAGGATATATGGATTTGCTAGAACATTTATCAGATCCAGACGTATCCTACAAAATCCAGCTAAAAAGCTGCGAGAATAATCTTTTTCATGCAGTGATTGAGGTAACAGAAAAAGAGATGGTAACTCCGGTAGAAGTAAAGGATTCAGATACATTGGAAGAAATAAAAAAGAAAATCATTAAAAAAGGTATTTGCTCAAAGGAAGATTTAAAAAGGAATATTGATGTGATGAAAGCACACCGTTGCCCAGAAGAATTGATCCGGCAGATACTTTTACGGTATCGGAAATTTGAAAAATCAATTTCTGTACCAAAAACATTCTATATTGACCCTGACCCGAAATCGAAAGATGCATCTATTTTTGCATTGGCACTGCTGAATACTTTAACAAATTCAGCAACAATCTTTGAGGGGGATAAATCTGTAGGTAAGAATGTATGTGCAGAAACATTGGCAATGTGCCTTAATATGCCATATTACATGATAACTTTCAACAGAGGCATGACGGCAGATGATATCTATGGCACAAAAAGCACAGACAATAGTGCAGCAGAATTGTTAACGGAAGAACTTGCAGATGCATATTTACAGGTCGCTGCAGGAAATCGGGAGATTCCTGCCACTGTAGAAAAAGCTGCAAAATATGAATATCTTAGAGCAAAAGCTTCGTCCGTTTCTATTGTACAAGAAGAATCTTGCCTTGTGGAATGGATAAAAAATGGAGGTGTTATGTGCTTTAATGAAATGAATATGGCTGAAGCAAATTTCTTCGCCTCGTTTACAAATCAATTAACGGATAACACAGGATTTATTGATATTCCTGGTTATGGACACCTGGAAATTAATCCAGATTGTATCTTGATTGGTACACAAAACGCTGATTATACAGGGGTATGCGAACAAAATGATGCAACAATGTCTCGATTTGGCTGTATCCAATTCCCATATCCAAAGAGTATAAAGGCACAATTAGAAGCAACGGTTGGAAAAGATCGACTGGATAAAGCATATTTTAAACAGACAGATGAGTTGTATAAAACGCTATACGCTGCTGTTACAAAAGGAATGGTTGAGAATTCCTGCTTAAATATCCGTGGATTTATCCGGGGGTTAAAAGGTGTTGCACAGGTACCGGGTTTATCTACCTTGAAAAGACAGATTGAGATTCATGTTATTGATACCTGCCCTGTAGATGACCGGTTGCAGCTCATGCAGTTAGTCCGGGAAAAGATTACTTTATAGAAGCAATAAGAGGAGAATTAAAATAATGATAGAAACATATAATATTATAACAATTGGTGTATTAGATGAAGACAAAAAGCTTGTAGGGATTACAGAAGAAAATTTTAAGAATCTGCTGAAAAAAGCAGAAAAATTAGATGAGCTGCAAACTCGTATGAAAGAAATATATGGCGAAGGTGAAGAACTTTTAGAGACCTTTGTTTCTGGATTAGAACAGTATAATTCTCAACAGGAAGAACATCCTTTTAAGGCTCGTTTGCTTACAAATGAGACTGTCGATGAATGGGAAGCGTATCAGAGAGCAAAGAGTGAAGAAAGACTCATTGAACTTCCGACTAAAATCATCCGAGATGATGTTTCTTACCCAATGGTTTATCATTTTTATAATGTTCCCTATCCAGAGGAAGAGGATATAGAAGAACGTCATTTGTTTGAGTATATTTACAAAGACTCACAGCTGTATCTTAGTGTTTCAGATGGACCTTATTCAACTGTATTAATAGAAGCTACAGAAATAGGGAAAAGCATATTCTTTTCTAAAGAGAAAGCATTAAGAAAAATTCACGAGATCCATAGAGATTACGAAATCGTAGATGATAAAGTTATTCCCAGACAGAGGACTAAACAAAAGAAAGATTAAATAAAAGGTTACTTTTATGATAATGAAGAGGGAAATATATGATTACATTAGAAGAAAAAGAAGCGTGGATACGGAGATATTATCCATTTTGTGAATCCTATATGAAAATGGCTTTGGCTGACAGGAATAAAATCCCGCAGTTAGAGATACGATTAGATAAGGGTTCATATACGGATCATTCCATCATCCATATCGGTATTAGCGAACTTGAAGAAAATGATGAAGAATCCCTGTTACGTTCCGTTTTATTCCTTATAGGGCATGAAGTCCAACATGTACGTTCAACTTCACAGCGAGCCTGGATGTATGGAATGAACAGAGGATTTCAGGTAATCTTAGAAGAGTATGCGGATAAAACAGAAACCAAAAGGAAGGTATTTCGTAAAGAAGCGGACTATGAAGTATATATTAAGGAATTGGCTGCCAAAGGTTTTCATATCAGTACAAATTCTTTGCAACAATTTGTACATTTCATTGCCAATTCATTGGAAGATGGCAGAATTGAGCGTATTCGATGTGTGAAACGTCCAGGATTTAAAGATTATATGATCGCTTTTCGTGGAAGAGATTGGAAAAAGAATGAAGTAGAGCCGTCATTTGTTCAGAATCTTGATGACCCAAGAACATATCTGCTATTAGTATTAAATCAGATTTTAAATCTGGCAACAATGTCTATTTATCAGAAAGGGTTCACAAAAATCTGTCCAATCGATTCCCGTCCGCAGATATTAATTCATTCTTTAATGAGTGATATCGCGGCTGGTGTTGCATCAGCAAACTGTCGTGGATGTATGGAATGTGCGATAGCTATATGTAAAAAACTTGCTGTCGAAATTATCGAGGCCAGCAAACTTACTCCATTAGAAGAACTTCTGTCTGAAATTTTATCTTTTCTAATAGAAGAATGTGGTTCTTCTTCTTTTGAGGGAACGGATTCCAGAAATGAGGAAACTTCCTCTGGAAGTTCAGGAGTTCTATTTGGAAAAAGTGAACTTGAGGGAGAATTAAATTCTTCACAAGAAGATGAAAAAAATTCTATAAATCAGAAAAATCATTCAACTGGAGATAGCCCGGAAAAAGAAGAATGCATGGATGGTTTAATCACTGCAGCTAAAGCTGCCTCTGATGATGAGATAGCAGATGCTGTGAGAGATGTGTATATTGGTGAAAGATTAAATAAAAAAAGAAAAGAAGATTTTATTGATAAGGAAAAAGCAGTAGATGATGATTCACTGCCAGACTTAGAAGATGTAAATACTCATTATGATACACAAATAAATCTAAATGAAGAAGCTCGAACCTATCCAGCAAACGAACGAATGCCGTTTGAATTAAAAGGACAAGCGAATGTTTTAAAGAGAAAAGTAGAAAAAATTTTTCATAACATGCAAAAACCGATTCTTCGGGGTAGGCGTACCGGACAGTTAGATGCTGCCATGGCATATAAATTAGCAATGAATCAAATGGATTGTTTTATGAAAAAAGGAGAAGTATCAGAGTTTGATGGGTGTGCATATTTTCTGGCAGATAATTCAGGTTCTATGCAAGGAAATCGGCAAGAAAATTGCTGCAAGGCTCTTGCAAAGATTGAACATGCTTTTCAGGATGTTATGCCATTGAAGATTGTTGCTTTTAATGCAGATGATTGTTGCTCAGTCAGACATCAAGTTTTAAAAAACTGGTCTGAAAAGGTAAGCAGTAACGGAAGTTATAATTTTTTGACTCATTGTTATGCAAATGGCGGAAATAAAGATGGTTATTCTATTCGTGTTGCTACAGAGGAATTGTTACACCGGCCAGAAAGAAAAAAGATATTGATTGTTTTATCTGATGGGCTTCCAAGTGCTTATGAGAAGAATGATGGAGAAAAAGATGTGAATGATGCAGTAAGAAAAGCAAGAAAAGCAGGTATTTCTGTTATCAGCATATTTTTTGGAGATGATTCAGAAAGAAGTGCATTTGTTAAAATGTACGAAAAGAACTGTATTATAACTGAACCAGAAGGGATTGATGCAGAATTAGTCCGTTTGATGAAACGTTTTTGTTTCAGATAATGAATTTAGGTGTCACAGAATACTGTGGCACCTTTTTTGTTTTTTAGTAAAAATAGCATCCTATTAATGAAACAGTTTTAGTGATGGAAAGGAGGAAAATAATTTATCACATCATTGTTTCAAAAAAATAGGAAAGAATGGAGAATAAAAAAATGTATTATAATTTCAAAAAAGTAACACTTATCTACAGTACAAATAAGGAAATAATGGAGAAAATTGGACGGAAACTAGGCTTTTCACATGAGAAAAATCAGTTTGTACCTATTGATACCCCTTTAATGAGTGCTGATCTTGCTTATGGGACAGGACAAATGATGTTCACCACAGAAAATGGAAAAAGTTTATGTATCTCTGCAATCAGCAGCACATGGAGAAAGGATGCTTGCTCAGTAATAACGGAAAACAATATTTATGTTTTTGAAGTGTTGGATTAGAAGAAGCATTAAAAAGAGATAGGAAGAACAAGGAGAGATATTATAGCAAAAAAAGAGGAGGGTCAGTGATGAAACATTTTAAGGAAGAGATTATCCGGGATATTTTTAATGACGCGGTGGTCGTCACAACAAAAGAACACTATTATTATGCATCAGAAAGTGAAAAAGAACAGCATAAGATAGATATGATAAACCATGGATTTGAAGATTCAGGACAGGTTATGAAGAAATTAAGAGACATTTCTTTTTTGCCATCAGATTGGATTCATAATTCTTATGTTTACTATGGATGCTATATCAAACAAGAAACTATGAGAAAAGAAAAAATATCGACAAATCCATATATAGGGATGTAAATAATAATTCAACCGACTCTGTTAGAAAGTAAAGTATTTTTATGAAAATATTGGGTTTAAACCCATAAATGATCCAGACGGGGTATTTCACGGAGCTATGGTATTATCTTGCTAACTACAGAAAGAAAATTTCAGATTGTGAATTGTATAGCATATACAAGGATATTCTAAAGAGTGAAGAAAACGGATTACGTCCAAAATCTTTAGATTCTTATGTAAAAAATACAAAAAATTTGTAAATTTGAAATGTTTTCGCAAACAACTAATTTTACAAAAGAATTGTTCTATAAAGAAGTTGCACGAAGGTACTTCAGTAGAAATTTTTTATAAAACTGTCCGAATATGAAAAAGAGTTTCTGTTAAAACAATAATTAGTTATCTTGATAAATTAAGACAAAAAAGAGGAGAATTTAGGTAAATGATAAAAAGAAAGATACAGTATGGGAAAGATGGTAAGTGGATACATAATTATTATTTTACAAACCGAAATAACCCTTGCGGTTGTGATTCAAATTGTTATCACTTAGAATATGACGGAAACAAAATCTTTTGTGCATGTAATGCCTGCTATAGAGAGTTTGCTATAATTCAAAAAGAACAAGTAAAAGAGCTCTTAAATGATGGGGTATGGAAATAGACAAAGGCAATAAAATTGCACTTGAAGAATTGTAAAATTCGTGTAACGTCAGTGGAGGACGGAAAAAACAGTATCCCCCACTGACATGAAGTTAAGCCCTGCCGGAAGAAATACCGGCATTCAGCCTCCGCATAAAGGATACCGTACAATCGGTTATGCAGATAAAATGTGGCTATATGTAGACGATGCTATTAAAAAACACCTTGAAAAGAAAAATCTGCAAGATATCATAAAAAGTATGAACAACATCAAAGTGTGTCATTGTGCTGAGTGCAAACATTGGCTAAGTGGTTGGGCTGATTTGAGCTGGAAAATTGGAAAAACGGATTAATAACTAGGAGGAAATCATGATACGTTTAATCATTGCAGGACCAAGAGATTACTATGACCAAGAAAAAGTATTTCGCGATATCCATACGTTTCAAGGGAAGTTTGGAATCGATGAGATTATATCCGGCGGAGCATCTGGAGTAGATAAATTAGCGGAAGAATATGCTTTTTTGCACCAGATCCCATTCAAGCTTTTCCAAGCAGATTGGGAAAAATACGGAAAAGCTGCTGGACCAATACGGAACCGGAAAATGGCAGAATACGCTAATGCCCTGTTAGCGTTCGATAAAGGGACAAAAGGAACGAGAAATATGATTCAGATGGCAAGAAAATATCATTTGCGAGGTATAATTGTAGAAATAGGAAAGGAAGTTATGGGATGACTAATTTTATTGATGATGTTATTGATGGAAAAACCAAATTGGATGAGATTGATGATTATGCGGAAAAATGGCATAATTCAGATTCACATTGTAGTGTGTCCGAATATCTTGGAATGACAGAAGAAGAATACTTTCTTTGGATCGAAGATAATTCTAATCTTAAATATATTGTTCTGGCTCATAAGAATAATATCAATATTAAGGAATTGCTTAAGACTGAATAATAATTTATAAGAAGGGAAGAAGTATAATGGAAAATGATTTTAAAGGTAGAAAATGTGCTGGTTGTAGGTATTGCGTTCATGCAAACCGCAAAAAGATGAAATGCTATCCTAATTCAAAAAATTGTAAAAAAGAATATGACCTGGCAGAAGAGGATTTCCATAAAGAAGCCAGATGTGATTTCTTTCGTCATAGGTAAAACATGACAATCTGATGCAGGAATGTTATAATGTTTATAAGAAAATAGAAAAGAGGAAATTGTTATGTCAAGTTTTGAGGATAAATATCATCTAACATCTGAACAAAGTATATTTCTGGCTAAGAAAAAATGGGATGAGAACGTGTATTGTGGAATGAAAATGGAGAATAGAGCAGTCACTTTTCCACAGACACAAACAATCCTGAATGGAGTTAATGTCCCAAACGTACAGTTGGATGATATTCAGGCAATCTTAAATATGCGTGACGCTTGGAAATATCTGCTCCATACGGTAGAAGAACTAATTACATTCGCGTATTGGTGTAAATTAAATGAATATATTGCCAGAAATGAGGCTTTGGAATGGGGAAAACTGAGAACAGGAACGGTAGGCATATCTGGTACAGATTATATACCACCTATTCCAGAAAAAGAAACTGTTATAAAGGAATTAAATCATATCTTATCTAATAGCGATATGTCTGCTACGGACAAGGCTTTAGAAGTTTTTGTATGGGGAACCAGAGGACAATTTTTTTGGGACGGAAATAAACGCACCAGTTTAATGTTGGCAAACAAAATTTTGGTTTCAGCAGGAGCAGGTATCATGACGATTACAGATAAGTATATGGAGCAATTTAATGCTGTTCTACTTAAATACTATAACACTGGAAAGCCTGATGAATTAAAACAATTTATATATGAAAATGCGATACATGGAATCAATTTATAATGATGTGATAAAAGGTCGGTTTATCCGGCCTTTTTTGTTTGGTAGTCGAAAAATCATCCTATCTGTAGAAGCAAATATTGACGAGAAGGAGGGATAAATGATAGTCATTGTTTCTAAATGGGGAGGAAAATCATCAAAAATAGATTGGTCTTATTGAGAATGAGATGAATCTTGTGGTATAATAAAGAAAATTCTTCCCAACTGATAAACTACGATTGTTTAAAAAGGAGGGATTCAATGCGAAGTGAGACAGAACAATTAATCGCATCTATTTCGACAGAAGAAGCCGAAAAGATGTACGACAATCTTGTAAAACAGATGTTTCGAAACAAAGAGATCATGGCACCGATTCTGAAAATGGTCGTGCCAGAGTATAAGGACTGTAGCTTAGAAGAAATCATCGCTTGTATGGATGATATCGCATTTGAGGAAATCCCCGTGTCCGATATCAAGAGTATGCAGATTAAGGGAGAAGACACAGAATTAAGTTCGATCGAGGAAAAAGTCATACGATATGACCTGCATTTTAAAGCAAGAAATCCCAAACTATCGACAAATATCAGTATCTATCTTCATTTTGATGTAGAACTACAGAATGATTATCGTCCAGGGTATCCTATTCCTAAACGGAGCATATACTATGCTGCAAGGGAGATTAGCGAACAGCTTGGTATCCTGACTGAGATAACGGATTATTCCAGTGTCGAGAAGGTATACTGCATCTGGATATGCAACAATAAGAAAATGCCTAAAAAGTTGCAAAATACAGTGTCAGAATATTATATTGCAAAGAGAGACCTTATTGGGCATGTGGAAGAACCAAAGGAAGATTATGACCTGATCGATATCATCATGATACGAAGGGGAGATGAATCATCAGATGAGCAGATTCTGGATTATCTGAATAATCTGATGAAAGCAGATCTGTCAGGGATACGTACTTACTCCAATATTGAGTGGCCAGAAGAATTAGAGAAGGAGGGAGACTACATGTTAGGATTTGCAGACAGTTTGCTTAGACAGGCAAGAGCAGAAAGTGAAGCTCAAGGTGAGGCTCGGGGTGAAGCCCGTGGTGAAGCTCGGGGCAAGGCAGAAGGTAAAACTGAAGAAATGCAGGCAAATATCCGTAGTATGCAAAAAAATGGTTTGTCTGCTGAGACGATTGCACAGTATCTGAACAAATCTATTGATGTTGTAAGATCATTTATGTTGTAAAAAGTAAATTTAGAAACAATGAGAAAAGGCTGGTTTATCCGGCCTTTTTTTTGTTATGTTTAAGGCTATCACTGTATTGAGAAAATGATATACAGTAAACTGACTAATTTTTTAGAAAGTGAAGGTTTTGGGAAACCCACCCTCTTTAGAGGATATATATTGGACCTTATAGAATTCCTATCATATTTCTATAAAAACATATCAATTTTGCACCAAATACCTACCTGAACTATGGTTTTCCGTATCGGGAAACCTCCCCAGCCTACCTTAAGCACCCTGACCATGTTCAATAAAATTCTCTATAACGCCGGAAAAATATTATTATCCAGTATTCTGACTAAAATCGAAGAACATTATCCCAAGATAAAACTACAGTATACTGACTAAAAAAATAATTATTAGAATAAGTAGTCAGTAATCTGACTAACCTATTCAAATCCTCTTTCATCCTCTTATAATTTTCTTTTCATATTCCATGTAAAATCCTTTTAAAATCTAAGAAAATCCAAGTATCTCTCGAAAAGTCCTCTTAATTATCTTTTAAAAATTATATTCTAATATCCAAAAAAATCCCTTTTAAAAATCTTAATAAGGACCAGTAGGTTTCAGTATACTGACTAAAAATAAGGATTGTACTGGAGAAAAAGTGAAAAATGGACGTAAAAGTGGATCAATTGAAGAAAATGGACGAAAAAGATAAACGTAACTAAAGATAAGTTAAGATACCATTTAAGTCCTTTTAGCCCCCGTTAAGCTCTTTTATACACAAAATATAGTCAATTTTAGGATGATAAGTGGAAATCTTCGGTAATTCAATCACAGCCGAGGATTTCTGAAGCTGACCTGTCTTTTGAGAAAAGACGTAGATACCAGAGAGTATTCTGCTATCATCAGTGTGGATGTTGGTATCACCGATGCATACTATATCGCAGATGGTCATGCAATTGAAAGGGAGTAGATGTTTTGCAGAACCAGAAGTAACAGATACGCCGATTTTGAAAAAACATAAGGATTCCCCTTCCTCAACATCAGTAGGTAGGGGAGGAATTATCTAATAAACTTACCAACTGTGGATTAAAACAATAGCCATAGTAGTTCATACATAATAAAAAGTTATACAGAAAAATTAAGAGAAATAAAATTCTGACATACTATAAGTGAAAAGAACGATAAAATAATAGGAGAAAAAATGGGAAAAGCTAAGAGAAAAATGAGACCTCAGTCGCCATGGTGATGGGAATTAGATAATGATAACTGCTGGTTCTGTAAGAATCGAAATAATTGTAATGGATGTAAATTATTAAAAAGACAGAGAGCTAAAAAAAGAAAAAGAAGGCAGAAGGTTAATTTGCGAAAATTGTTAGAAAAGTATTAGAATACCTTTCTAAAAATTTTATAAAAGCGAATCTATCATACTAACTATGAGAGCAGAAAATGGATTTTGCCGGTAACATCCTTTTTGCTTTTACAAACAGTATAAAATCAAAAAATCGAATATTATAAAAAAACAGAAAGAGGTGCTAGGCAATGAAATGTCCAGATTGTGGATGTGAAGTATATATTAAAAAACATGGAAGAGGAATCGTTAAAAGAAGAGGAAAAGTAATCGATGTAAAAGATATTGAATTTATACAGTGCAAGAAGTGTGGAAAATATCTGAATACAGAAAAAATAGTGGATAATTTAAGGATTTTAGCGGAATATATGCTGCAGATGGAAATAAGGGGAAGGATAGAGGAAGAAGACAAAACCGTAAAATCATTAAATGATCAGGCATATGAAAAAATATAATTTTTAACGAAAAACCTCCAGAAGTTAATCTGGGGGTTCTTTTGTGTAAAAATTTCCACAGAAAAATCTCTTCATCTTCATTTCTATCATACTATAGACAAGAATAAGAAAGGAGATTTTTATGGGAGATATTGTAAATCTGGATGATGTGATCCAGAAAGAAATGGAAAGAAATAATGTGACAAAACCAGGAGAAATGGTTCTCAATCCTGTTAATCGGGAAGAGCCTTCAAATTCATTGATGACTGTGGCTACTGCTATGAGAACAGCGGCAGATGATATAGAAAGCTGTATAGAATTAGCAGATGATATTCTCGGGTTTATCTGTGAAAAAACTGGTCTTGATTATGGTTCATTTACGATTGAAGATGAACATGTTGAATTTTTTATGGAAAGTTTGCAGGATAGTGATCTACGACCGGTCATATACACTAGCAGAATGGAAAATGGTGTAACATATAAGTTTACAGTCTGTTTCCACGCTACAGATGAAGATGAAAGTAAAGCAGAATACGAATTGTGTATGTACGAAGAAAAAAAAGCGTATGTATATAATTTTTCTACAGGCAAGTGGCTCTTGATTGGTGAAGATAGGACATCTGACAAAATGAGAGAGATTCTTAGCATGGGTTCACCAGAAAGTGAAATTTTGAGTGAGCTAATGCAGGCAAATCAGGGAACTTTAAATGAGAAAAAATATCTGGCGATCAAGAAAAATCATGCACCATTATTCCTTTTGTACGAGCAGGTATGTATTTATATGGAACCAATCTGTGAACTGGACGAAACGGGAAAGAAAAACTTCTTGTATCTGGAACCAAGAGATCCATTTCGCACGGGCTTTCGGGTGGGCTGGAATGGGAAGGAATTTGTTCTGTATCAGTACCTCGATCCTTATGAATTTTCAGAGGATGGTGTAGTATGGACGATTGATGGAAAAGAACCGAAAATTTATATGAAAGAAGTGGATCGGACATCGGATATACAAGCCATGTTTTTCTGTGTTTCTGCTTTGGCGGATCATTATATTGAAGACCGGAAAATTACTGTTCCATTATCTCTGTCAGCCTTCACAGAGGGAAAAAAACTGGATGAAATAGGAGAAAGTGTTTCCATAATCGGCAATAATTTCGATATGAAAAAACTTTCCTCTGTAGAAGAAGAAAATCTGCAGGAGATAAATGAAGTAATCAATCCCTCTTTTTATGGTATAATTTAAGGGAGAAAAAATAGAAGAAAAGGAGAATTTTTTATCATTCCGTTGTCTGTGTCTGAATGCTTTCTAAAAATTTTTTCCACAGAAAAACGGGTTGTATTAATTAATATATCATACTTCCTATAGAAGAAAATTTTTGATTCTTATTATTTTTATGGAAAAGAGGAAGCCACGGACAGAAAAATCAGATAAGTAAGCCTTCCCCATCGTATCAGACCATAGATGTCACAAATATTAGAAGGTGTCTGACTACCACTTTAGGTGGTATGGGCTGCCCAACTATAGATACCGCTTTTCCTCAGTCACTTGGTCACGCGGCAGCTTACGCTGTCTTCAGTGTGCCAAGGACCGCAGAGAAGTGAATCAAAATAACAGTTAAAGAACCTGTTTACCGAAAAAGTCTCATATTTAAATCTGGGGCTTTTTTTAACAGAAAATTTTTTTGTAAAACCTGTCTAACTTTCTAAGAAAGATAAATAAAAAATATTTGTACAGAAAAATCGAATAAACGAGATTTCTGACATACTATTAGTAAGAAAAATAAAAAGGAGGGATAAATATTGGCAAAAGTGACTAAAAGGGGTGATGAACTGCAAAGTAAGAAGTTAGAGCTATTGGAAGACATCACAAGTACTGTACGTGAGATTTATAAAATTAAAGGGCCAATAAAGGATGTGAGAACGGTTATTGATGTATTAGGTGGAAAAGTAATCGAAAATTCTCAAACAGATAATATGGATATTTTAGTCTGTCAAAATGGAGTTCAGATTGTAATACCTGGATATATAGCAAGAGAACAAAAAAATATGCATCTGGCAAAAGGAATAGGATACATTTATCTATATAGTAATTATATGGATAATAATAAAAAATATGATGTTAATGATGCTATGAAAATGCACAATATTTATATCTTTGCCCTTTCTTTTATGATGCCGCGTTATGAATATTTACAGGTGTTATTGGCTGCAACAAAGGGAAATGTAGCAGATACTAAGAAAATTGCGGAATATTTTCATGTTCCAGAAATGTCCGCCATAATGCGAGGGGTATATCTGGGATATTTAGAATTATTTTGAGAAAGAGAATGTAAAAAATACGGATACACCATTTAGGGATCATAGGTGCAGTTTTAACAAAATAATATAAGGATTCCCCTTCCTCAACATCAGTAGGTAGGGGAGGAATTATCTAAAATTCACTAAGCGTCAGTGGCGGGCGGAGAGAGATTGGTATCCCCCACTGACAAGAGACTTAAGCAACAGTCGGATTTTTCCGATATTCAGGCTCCGTTAAACTTGCCGACTGTGGATTAAAACAAGAAAGGACAGAAAGCAATTTTACTTTCTTTGAAAAACGTAGACTTTCGTAAAACAATGGATATTGATGCTGCAACAGGAGAATGTACGGTCGTAAAAGTCGGTCGTAAATATATCACAGTAGAAGATAGTCATGGATGGGAGATTCGTTTTGACATGGAAAATAATTTTGAAGAAGTAGATGATTCATTTTCCTATACTCGAAGCGAATTGTATCTATCAAAAGAAGATGCCAAAAAAGTTTTAGAAAGAAGATATCTTATCAAAGCTATCGAAAAAAGTTTACACGATATGAGTTGGTCTACATTTGATGGAATTAGCGATCAGGCATTACAAAATCTACATACTGCATTAATTGCCGTTGAGAAAGAACGAATAGTATTAAAAAAGTAAGGGGAAAAAGAAAATGGAAATCAAATGGGAAAAGATGGATTACATAGCATTTATTTTATTAGGAATGTTAACGATATTTTGTGGAAATAAACAGTTACAACAATTAGTAGCAGGACTTTATATCGCATTAGCCATCTGGTATGTCTACACCATAATATACGAAGTAAAGAGATATAGACAACAAAAAAAAGACATCAACTCATTTGCAGAGTGTTTGGAAAATGTAAAAAAGGTACAGCGAATTCCAGACGATATTGAGATGCAAAAGATAGGTAGCGGTTTAGTGACATTTCCTTCTAATTTTGATGGCACATTTTACGCTATAAAAATACGGACAGGCGAATTTATTGCTGTACACGAAAAGCTTTATTGTATGTTAACAGAAAGTTCGAACATAATCTTGCTTCAAGCAAAAAGCCCTATTGCTGCCTACGAGTTAGCGGTAGGAGAATCTATGATCATAGATAACAGAAAACTTGCAGCAGCTTCATCGTCCTTAATCTGTGAGGGAAAGTTTCTTCAGACACTTTACCAGATGCTGGGTATAAGAAAAAGATATGAAGAAAAGATAATAGGTCCGGGGCGCTTATGGCTCACAGATACACCGATTAAGGAAGAAGAATCCTAAATCAACGAGCAGCACCAAAAATATAGAAAGGAAAAATATGGATACTATTGAAAAAGATATCACGGAAATTTTGTATAATTTGCGAAGAATCCGAAGAAAAAAACATCTTTCTCAAAAAGACGTTGCTGAAAAAATGGGGACAACACAGCAAGTTGTTTCTAAAATCGAAAATGGTAACCCTTCCATTCGGACTTTTTACGCCTATTGCCGAGCGATTGGAGTAATTTGATACAAAAATGAAAGAGCTAAGTATGAGCGAAAGGAGATTTTATGAAATATCAAAAAAGATATAAACCCAAAACAAAATTCGAAAAATTTCTAAAAGTTTATTTCATAATTGGAATTCTTGTGATTGTACTCACAGGTGTTTATGCTGGCGTGAAGTCCATGCAAAGAAAAAAAGAAGCGGCTTCGGAAACAATCATCCATACAGTTGCTGTTCCTAAAATATCTCTTAAAAAAACAGAATGGGTTGGGAAAAAACGATTTGTTGATTGTGAGTTTGAGCCAATTAAGGGTGCAAAAAGATATTATATAGCTATGAGTTCTAACAGAAATTATACAGATTACACAGAAATATCAGGCGAACCTGATAATACAAAAAACATTGTGTTTCGTATCGAACAAAGCAGATGGAAAGCCGGACATCCCGAATATGTCCGTATCCGAGCCCAGCTATCCGGAAATAAAAGATATACAGATTGGAGTGAAGTATTATCAATTAAAGCAGATGAAGAAATGGCAGCAAATTATAAAGCGTACATTGATTCGCTCGCAACAGGACCTATTTTGATTGTATTATCCAGTGGAGCTGTAACAGGACTTATTTTGATTGGATTATTCAGTGAAGCTATATGTTTTACACTGTATGATAAATGTATTAAGAAATGAAGAAAGATATATGAGAATTAAAGAGAACGCATTGATTGCGATTACAAGGGATTGACCCTGTATACGAATAAAGAAAATCACAGGAGGTTTTTATGACTCATAAGAAATTTTATTCTGATTTAAAAAGAATCATTGATATCACTAAAAAGGTTATCTGTACTGTAGGTGTATACCTTGTTATTACACTTTGGTTAGCAGGATTATTAACAACATATTATTATGTTTTTATGCATAATCAGTTTCAGTCTTTAGGAGAATATTTTGAAACTGGTGTTAATGCAGGCAGCCTACTTATGGTATGTTTTTGCATGACTCTGATACTATATTATTGTGCAAAAAAACTGGGACTTATAGGTAGAAATCCTGTTTTTCTAAATAAAACGCATGTAGTTGCTGCATATATCATGATTGCAATGCTTGGCTTTATAAATTTTAATTATTCTACCATTGTTGATAAAGGATACACTCAGGTCGAAAATTTGAAAGAAAAAGCGGATATTTATCAAAACCAAACTAAATGTAAACATTCATCTACATGGGTAGGTTATATTACTTCTGGCAACTCTATAAAAAATCCTAAAAATACAGCGATAAGATTAGTATCATATGCAGCATTGGAAAATAACAAAGTGGATAAAGGTAATAAATGGGTTAGTGGAGATATTGTACCATTATGTAAAGTTAAGAGCAATGAATATAAAAAAATATGCTATAAATGCGGTAAAACTCTTGAAAAAGGAACGGCTGTTAAAATAAAAGGGTTGGAAGACGCTTATGATTTGTCAAATGGACGTACTATCTCATATATTAAAAATAGCGATAGGGAAAAACAAGGAAAATGTGTACATCATGTTTACGGGAAATACAGGACATATATGGGATTAAAGAAACATATGATTCGTAAATGTAAACTATGTGGATATGAAAACGAAAAGGAATAAAAGAGAGGACATATATGGAAGAAATTAAGACTCCAACATTAGAAAAACTAAAAGAGATACAAGAAGAAAGTGAACTATGCGGTAAGTTTTTAGACTGGTTTCTCAAAAGATATACTGTTTTTGACAGGAAACAGGTGAGAGAGTCACCATTCGCTGATGTAATGGGAGCAGGTGATTATATTAACAAAGAGCAGTTACTGGCAGAATTTTTTGACATCGACCTTGATGAAGCAAATAAGGAGAGGGAATTGTTATTAAAATCATTGCAAGAACATAAACAAGGAGAAATGGAGATGTATTATGAACAAGATAATTAAGCTGAACACACAAAAAAATATTTTTAAAATTATTTTTTCAATAAAAATAGCAGTGGTATTAACCTTCTTTGTTATTTATGAGATGCTATTAGTTACTCACATTAATGAAAAAGGATATGGTAGATGGATCTTAGAAGCAGCACTTATGTTGACGATTACAGTGGCATTGTCTTGTATTATACATTTTAAACAAAAAATAGAATGTGAGAGTTTTGACAATATTAACAAACTATACACTAAGTTTTTTATAACTATGCTAATGATTTTAATCTTTAGTTCTTTTGGCATCTTAGGTTTTCTTATACGCGATAAAGTTTTTGCAGCGAAGGATTGCGTAATATTGTATTGGGGATTTATTCAATTATTGATTTCTTTTCTTATCGTCAGATTTATTCAATTTAAATCGAACATTGATAGATTAAAAAATCTCGGCTTTAATATTCCAATTGAAAGATCGTTGAAAGAAGAGAAAAAATCGCGTGATAAAACAGTGAGAATGATTTGGATTATAACAATATTCTGCTATTTAATGTTAGTACTAAAGGTAGGATTTAACTACTGGATATATTCAATCGGATTAACAATACTGGTTATTGATATTTTTTTACTGGTCATGTCAAGAGTTGAAGATAATGATGACAACGACACTGAAAATAAAGAGAGGTAAATTATGGGTTTAACAAAATAATATAAGGATTCCCCTTCCTCAACATTAGTAGGTAGGGGAGGAATTATCTAAAATTCACTAAGCGTCAGTGGCGGGCGGAGAGAGATTGGTATCCCCCACTGACAAGAGACTTAAGCAACAGTCGGATTTTCCCGATATTCAGGCTCCGTTAAACTTACCGACTGTGGATTAAAACAAGGAATCAAGATATTATGTATCTGAACAACAAAAAGAGTTAGCAAGTAAAATCTTCCGAATGGCAGAAGTAAGTCAAAAATTAATGGAGCTGCAAATACCATATAAAAATGCGACTTTGTTATATGGTCCTCCAGAAACCGGAAAGACTATGTTTGCAAGATATATTGCTTTCAACAAAATAATATAAGGATTCCCCTTCCTCAACATCAGTAGGTAGGGAAGGAATTATCTAAAATTCACTAAGCGTTAGTGGCGGGCGGAGAGAGATTGGTATCCCCCACTGACAAGAGACTTAAGCAACAGTCGGATTTTCCCGATATTCAGGCTTCGTTAAACTTACCGACTGTGGATTAAAACAAAGATGGAGATTATGACGAATTTTAGGATAATAAGCAGAGAATTTCGGTAATATAGAGGAGCAAGTATGTATATTTTAATAATGCATATTTGCTCCTTTACAATATCACAAAACAGTTTCTACAGAAAAATCGTTTCATTACCTTTCCTGCTATAATGGATATATCTAAAACATATGAGGAATAGAAATAGGAGGAAGTTATCGTGATACATGAACAAGAATTTATTGAACTGAAGAAAAAGGAACGAGAAGGAATTGTTGCTAGAGACTTGCTAGACAGTCTGAAAATTCGTGGAAAAAAACTGAGAAAAGCAAAGCGAAAAGAACCTGAAATTCAGAAAATGTTACAGGAAAAATTAAAACAGGATACCATATACCAGTCCTATATGAATGGGACATGTATGGAGAATGCGAAATTTAGAAGGCAGTATGATGTCTATGTACAAAAAATAGAGGAAGAAAAACAAAGAGAAGCTAAAAAAGAGGAAATGAGGGAAGAATGGAAAAAGTGGAAAAACAGTGATGAATTAAAAGAAGTTTACCAAGAAGTTCTTCTTGATATGATTGATGAAATCGTTTCTTGTGCAGAAAAAGCATTAAGGAATGAAAAAATTATCTATAAAAAAACAGAAAATTTTGAGTATTTTGAGGACATAGAAGAGGAACCTTTAGATGAAAACAATTTAGAAGATTTTCTTCGTAATTTTTATTCTGACTGGATTAGATTATCGAATTTTCTTATGTTAGAAGATTTCTGTGGTGATGAGTATAGTTATGAGACAGTTAACCGTATGCTCAGTAAATCTTCTAAACTCTCCGATTTAAATGAAACATTAGATATTTATGATGAACTTTTTGACGATTTGCCTTTAGATGATGTGCCGGAAGATATTTTTGAAGAAGTAGAAAAAAGGCTTTCTATTACAAAAGTTGTGTCTTTACTGAATGAAAATCCAGAATATGTGGATATTGCAGAAAAAGCAAAGGAAATTCAAAAGAGAGTGATCGAGATGGAGAAAAGAAAAAAATATTTAAAAGAAGAGGTATTTCGTTCTATACCGAAAGATATTACAGAATTGTATCCTCTCGCCCGAATGATGAAAAGACATTTTATCTTGCATATTGGCCCCACAAATTCAGGCAAGACTCATAATGCATTAAAGGCATTGAAAAATGCGAATTCTGGAGTTTATCTTGCGCCTTTGCGTCTTATGGCGTATGAGACTTATGAGACAATGAATGAAAATGGGATTTTATGCAGTATGTTAACCGGAGAAGAAAAAATCTCTGTACAAGAAGCAAAAATAGTGTCAATGACGATCGAATTACTGAATCTTGATAAGCAATTTAATGTAGCGGTCATTGATGAAGCACAAATGCTATCTGATACCCGTAGAGGTGGAGCATGGACAAATGCTATCTTGGGGCTTGCTGCTAAAGAAATTCATATATGTATGGCTCCAGAGGCAGAAAAACTGACCTGTACTCTGATTGAGATGTGCGCAAACGATACTTATGAGATACATCATTATAAGAGGAAGACTCCTCTTGTCTGTGATGAAGAGATATTTCACTTTCCGGAAAGTGTGAGAAAAAATGATGCTCTTATTGTTTTTTCTAAAGCGAAAGTAATTGCTTGTGCCGCAGAATTGCAAAAGAAAGGTATTAAGTGTAGCGTTATTTATGGAAGCCTTCCTTACGAGACTAGACATAATGAAGTTAAAAAATTTGTAAATGGAGAGACGGATATTGTTGTAAGTACAGATGCTATTGGCATGGGAATGAATATCCCTGTTGAACGGATTGTATTTCTTGAAAATAATAAGTACGATGGTGTCGTTCGTCGCCCATTGTTTCCAGCAGAAGTCAAACAGATTGCTGGCCGTGCAGGAAGATTTGGGCGGTATGAAAAAGGATACTACAATGCAGAATTTGGCAGCTTCAGAGTAAGAGAAAAAATGGAAAGAGAAGTCCTGGCATTAAAACAGGCTTCTATTGACTTTCCAACAAGGCTTTTATCGGTGAAAGGAAGACTTACTGAGATCATAAACGAATGGAAAAATATCAAATTATCTGAAATATTCTGGAAACAGAATCTAAATACAATGTGGAGTTTGGCTAAATATTGTGAAAACTTTACTGACGACAAAAAACTTGTTTATCGTCTTGCAACAACACCTGTTGATGATAAAAATGATAATCTGATAAGTCTGTTTCAGTGTATGGCTCGTGATATTTTGACAGGAAAGAAATTGCAGTTATCGAAATATGTGGAACATGGGAAGTGGTTATATGTGGATGAGGATTCTGAGATAGATATACTGGAGTATAATTATAAAATTTATGATCTTTTATATAATATTTTCCGGAAATTTTCAGATGGAAAAGAGCTGCCAGAGATTACAAAAAGAAAAAAAGATATTTCGGCAAAGATTTCTAAGATACTTGCTGCGCAAGCATTAAATCCGAAGAAATGCAAATATTGCGGAAGAGAATTAAAATGGAATTATCCGTACAGCATGTGTCAAAAATGTCATGAACGGAAGACATCTAAGGATTACTATATTTTTTATTAGATGCATCAATCAGCCATACTTTTTTTGAACAGAAGTAATGACGAAAAGGAGGTATAAAATTTATAGTCAGTTCTGTTTTATATGCAAGACAAGATTTTAGGAGGAAAACAATTATGATGATTAAAACATTGGATAACGTATATATTAATATGGAAGATTTTTCGGGTTTCACAATTGGATATCTGAATGACTCTGATTTTACTGTATAGCCGATATCGTCCATGCCTATATGAGAGTTTTTATGGGGATTTTGAGGATGAATATTGGAATTAAAAATAACTTCTACAGAAAAATCGTTTCATCTCTAAATATGGCATACTATAGATAAGAAAAAGAAAGGAGATATTTTATGGGAGGATAAGACAAAGTGGATGGGGAAGATGATATAAATATAACTAAGAAAAGGAGAATAACATGCAGAATTTTGAATTTAGAAAACATATGGTAGTAGAAACAAATTTTAAAGATAATGGAGGCAAAAAAGGGGGAGAATCAAGCACTGATTTTTCCGGTGATGTAGCTGTTCCAAAAGGGGAAAATAATAAAATCGTTATTTTTAGACAGGAATTTAAACTCGGAAAGCCGGGAGAAAGTGTATATATGTGCTTAAAAACACACACAGTCTTTGAATACACTGGCAATAAAACAGAAGTAGACTTAGTAAAAGCGCAGGAGGAATGTTATCCGGTAGCTGTAAGAAAATTATATGAAACAATCAAAAATGTTACAGAGGCATATGGAATGCCGATTATTGATCTGACAACAGTTTAGTGATAAGCGGCAAAAAAATAGAGTGTTAAAACTAAATAAGTCTCCTGGAAGGTAATAAAAAAGGTATTCCTTCCTAATATCGGCATTAAAATTGCTATCACGGTCGCTATTTTTATAGCGACTGTGAAATAAGACAATGGAAACGGGTAATTACTGGGATAAACAGAGAAAGGAATAGTATGTCTGTTGAAAATTTATCAGAAGAAAAAGATTGGAATATGTTAGGCACGTTAAAAAGTTTGAAAGCAGTCTTGGATGATTTAATGGAACAGGAAGGAGATTGGGATAAAATATATAACCATTTTGGGTATATGGCGGAAAATGAAACAGAGGCCAAAAAGAAATTGTTGTATTTTGCAGTAGAAAGTATTTATGCTCTTTCGGATTCTGACTGCGAAAATATGCTTGTATTGTTAAGAGGAAAAATTAATATAGGTTCGGATTGTAAAGAGGTGGTAATGGACAGGAGTTTGGATCATGAGGAGGTAGTAATAGATATAAATCCTTATGTTCTTTCTAAATATTTGGAGAGTAAGGAATGGATCGAGTATCCGATAAAAAGAGAAAAAGTAAAGGTTTTTCAATTAGAAAAAGGTGGGGAACGTTACCAGGTAAGCATTCCTTTTGATAAATCATTTTCTGACTACCATGATGTCATGTATGAGACAATCAAAACGATTGCTAGGGCAGAAAAGAAAACAGCAGAACAAATATCTTTTTATTTAGACAATCTTGCATTAGGAGAATATATTGAAAAATATCTTCCAGACGCAGATGTAAAAGAAGCAAAAGAAATATATAAGGAATTTGAAAGAAAAGGAGAAAAATAATGGATAAATTTGATCAGATTATTGATGATTACAAAGAAAAGAAGCTCGGGGTGGATGAAGCTGTAGAAAAACTGTGCGCATTAGACAGAGAGAATATATCTGACGTGGAATATACGGATGGAGAGGCTAAAGAAGCTAGAAAAAGTGCTATCGAGATGATTGAGGGAATCGAGGATGAGGCTTTGCTTGAGCTTATGTACAAGTATATGAAAAGGGTGATTGATGAAGAAAAGGAGAAAAAGAATGGATAGTCGAGGACAAGTTGTAAAGGATTACAAAGAAAGGAAAATAGAAGTATCCGAAGCAGTGGACAGATTAAGAGCATTGGATGAGAAAAATCCTCCTCATATCGATAAAAATCTCTCTATGGAAGAAAAGAGAAATGAAATCACGGAAATCCTTGAGAGACTAGGAGATGAAGATGTTCTGGATATAATGTGTGCTTATGCGGAGCGATTACTAGAAGAAGAACAGCTGGATAACAATTAACAAATAATTGTTACAGGACCCATGCCAAAAGGTGTGGGTCCTTTTTTTTGTATCTTCTGCTTTTTTTTGCTAATCTATCATACTAATAATGCGAACGTTTTCGCAATATCTTTTTATCCTTCTATCTCCTATCTCTACAGGGGCTTAGAACAGCAGAGATAGGAGACAAAAATAAGGATAAAAATAAAAAATCGCTAATCTATCATACTAATAATGCGAGGCAATCGCGGAATAATTTCTAATCTTTTGTATCTGTTTTCTTGCTCCTGCAGAAACATACTGTGGGAGCGGGAGATAGATAAAGATAAAAGGAAAATGCCAATCTGTCATACTATATAGGAAAGGAAGACAGGCTTTATAAAAAAGCAAGAATTCCCTACTCTTTAGGCTGTGGGATGAATTGTAGAATTCGTAACGTCAGTGGTGGCGGAGAAATAATATCCCCACTGACATGAAGGGAAACACTGCCGGAAGAAGCATTGGCATTCAGCCTCCACATAAAGATACCGGCTGTGGATTAAAATCTACAAGACCTAAGACGGTGGAGATACAGGATGTTGGGCAGGGAGAAAAAGAAAAAATGCTAATCTATCATACTACATATAGAGAATAAATCAGAAAGGCTGTGAGCGTTATGAATAAGACAAGAGATAAACCAAATTTATGATTATACGAAATACAAAAGAGAAGGGAGAAATCTGAGGTGATTAAAAAAATAGAATAAGGAGAGGTTTAAAAGGGAAAAAAAGAAAGGAGGCGTACCTCACTGTATAACAGTCCCTACGCTATAGTACAAAAAAGTATGAGAATAAGTAAAACCATGAAAAGAATGGCATCTGCATCTTTAAGTGCAGCTATGATGATGACAGCTGCAGCACCTGTTGTTACATCTTTACCGGTAATGGCCGCATCCAGCAAGGATACAAATAACAATACTGCAACAAGTAAGGATTTAACAAATGCTGATATCATCGACACATCAAAGACCGGTAGTATCACAGTACATAAATATGATATCACATCTGCAGAGGCCGCAGGAGCTTATACACAGGGACAGTATAAAGCAACTGGTCAGGCAGATTCAAGAGTAGAAAACGCATTATCTAAGTTTGCAATCCAGGGCGTACAGTTTACATACTTGAAAGTAGGTAATATTGAACAGTACAGCAATACAAAGGCTGATGGCAGCGATATTAAAGTTGTTTACGAGATCCCTACCGCATTAGCTGAGATCTTAAATTTATCCGAAGGTGATGCTACTGTAATGACAGGTGATGGCATCGCAAATCCATGTACAAATGCTGGCGTTTTACACTATACATCTACACAGATTGACGATGCATTAAATGCTATCCTTACGGCAGACGATGTTGCAGCAAAGAATGCCTTAGAATCTTACCTTATCGATTATAAAGAACAGAATAAAGATTCTGATGATGTGCAGACTGCCGATACTGGCGTGATCGAGACAGATGCAAACGGTCTTGCAAGTAAAGACGGACTTCCATTAGGACTTTATTTAATGGTTGAAACAAAGGTTCCAGAACAGGTAACTAGCACAGTTAACCCATGGTTCTTAACACTTCCATTTACAAACACAACAGCGGATGATAATGCAGAAACAGGACATGCCGATGATGGAGTTACAGATAAGGTCGGTGGGGAAAAATGGCTGTATGATTATGTAGCATATCCTAAGAACCAGACAGGAAACCCAACAATTGATAAAGCTGTAAGAAATGCTTACTCCAGTGATGCAGCACATAAAAATGATAAAGTAACAACAACAGAAGGAGCTAATTATTCCGGAGCAAATGATTCTACATCACTTGTTGTTTATAATAAAGATACGAATGCTGATAATAAGGCAGATACATCGGATAGTGCTTATGTTGCAAACAGAGGCGGTTATACAGGAGAAGGAAATAACACAGCTGGTAAGGATGGTAAAGGTTATAGTAACGACTTTAAGTATGATGATACAACAACTGCTTCCGAAGGAGATCTCCTTGATTACCGTGTTGTTTCCAAGTTACCACATATCACATCAAAAGCAACTTACTTAAGCCAGTACACATTTACTGATGCATTAAGCACAGGTATTACTTACAATAAGGATTTCAAGATTGCTTTCTATGACAATAAAGCAGATGCGGAGGCAAATAATACCGCTGTTGCAAAAGAGATCTGGGATCTTAAAGATGGTAAACACCAGGATGCTTATGCAACGGTTTCTGTAGATGATGGTGGTACTGAAAAAGTAACAGCCAACAAAGCAACTATCAAACTGACTGAAAAAGGGTTAAATCAGATCAATGGTACAAATGTAAAGGGTGCAGCAAATGCCTATGAAACAGGCGATACAAAGGCTGGTTACTCTGATTATTACATGGTACTGTACTACACAGCTACTGTAAATTCTGATGCAACTGTTACTTTGGGAGATAAGGGTAATGTCAATGATGTATCCCTTGTATGGTCCAGAACAAACAATAAGTACAGCAACTCCTTACAGGATAGAAACTATGTTTATAGTTATGGTATCGACCTGACTAAGACATTCTCTGACCAGAAGGGTGATGCTACAAAGGTACAGTTCAAGCTTTATAACTCCACAGACGCTTACTATATTATTGCAAAGAAAACAGAAGATGGACTTTATAACGTAACAGGTAAGACAACAGATAAAGCACAGGGTACAACATTTACACCAGCTTCCAATGGCAGACTTTACATCAAGGGTCTTGAGGGCGATAAATATCAGTTGACTGAGGTTGCAACAGATGACGGTTATACCTTATTAAAAGATCAGATGGTCATTAATATCAATACAACAAAGAGAGATATCAAGGCTTCTGTAGCAGGTACAACAGGTTTAGATGCAGCAAGCGCAGACGCGATCATCCAGAATTATGGTACAGGTATCAAGAATGAAGACGGACAGCTTGTAAATGCAGCTACTACAGACATTGGCGGTAAAGCCGTTTCTGGTCCTGCAAGCGAGACACCAAATGGACGTACTATCGGTAAGACGGATATGTATGAAGGTGATATTCAGGCAGCAACAGCGACAGTGGATAATAAACCATGTACGCTCTTAACATCTTCTACAGGTGATACAACATCTCCAAACGCAGAAGTTAAGATGTCTATTGAAAACAACAGAAGCCCTAAGATGCCTCTTACAGGTGGACAGGGCATGGTACTTATGCTCGTAGCAGGTGTTGGTCTTGTAGTTGGCGGAACATGCGTCGCTAATAAAAAGAAAAAGGAAAATGTAGCCTGCTAGGATTTGGCAGTTGCTGGATTTTAACCGGGGATGGGAAGGGATTCCCTTCCTCGGTTTTTCTTATAAATAAGGAGAAAATTATGAAAAACTTTATTTTTATTGTGCTCTGCCTTTTTATCTTGATATTTTATATACTAACTTACTGGCGAATCTTTACTAAACTTGGACGGAAAGGCTGGGAAGGAATCATTCCCATATATAATCGATATATTTTCTTTAATGAGGTTTGGGATAAAAAAGTCTTTTTAATGGATTTGTTTTTTACATTTATTGGCATTGCATTCGCAATAGCTTTTTCATATACTGAAATGTTCATATACGATCTATTGGTTGTATTCATTAATATAGTTCGTTTTATTATCCAGTTTATGTTCTGCAACAAGACTGCTGATGTATTTGGAAAAGGAAAATATTTTGGAATCTGGTTAGCTTTCTTTCCAATTATCTGTTATCCAATCCTTGCATTTGGGAGAGCTATACCAAGAGAAAGGAGGACCGTCTGAAAACGGTGGCGAATTCTTCTCCGGCTTAAAGATTCGGGATATTCTTCGCCTAAATTTTAATGAGAAGAAAAATAATACAGTTTATTATTATTTTTGTTGGAATCTGCCTGATTGCATACCCTTGGATCTCAAATTATGTTTATGAACATGCTGCACAGTCTACAGTTAATACTTATAGTGAAAAAGTTAAAGAGGTAAATAAAGACGATCTAAAAAAAATGTTAGAAGAAGCGAAAGCTTATAATGAAAAACTTCTTAAAGCAAATGTAGTTCTTACTGATCCTTTCTCAGGAGATACAACAGGAGGAATCAGTGAAGAGGAGTACTATAATGCACTGGCTCTTGATAATACTGGAGTTATGTGTACACTGGAAGTTCCAGCTATAGGTATAGATCTTCCTGTTTACCACGGAACCGCTGAAGAAGTATTACAAAAAGGAATCGGGCATTTAGAGGGAACATCACTTCCGGTTGGTGGAAAAAGTACCCATGCAGTCTTTACGGGGCACACCGGAATCAATAAAGCAAAGATGTTCACAGATCTGACCGAATTAAAAAAAGGAGATCAATTTTATATTCATGTATTGGGAAAGATTCTCGCCTATGAAGTGGATGAAATCAATGTTGTATTGCCTGAAGATACAAGAAAATTATCGATTGTAGAAGGAAAAGACTATGTGACGCTTCTTACATGTACTCCTTATGGAGAAAACACACACCGTCTTTTAGTTCGTGGAAAACGGACAAAATATGTGCCAAAAGAACGAGAAAAAGAAAAGAAAAAAAAGAAAATTGGTAATTCCCAGTGGATGCGCAATTACCGAAAAGGTATCATCATCGGACTTCTTGTTTCTAGTCTCTTTCTATTACTGTTTAAGATTTTTCAGAAATTGAAATCGAAAAAACAAAATAGGGGGTAATTTGATGAAAAGAGTAGGAAAAAAGATTCTTGCATTTGGCATGATTTTCTTTGGGTTAGCACTTTTCCTTTACCCTACAATCCAGACGCAAGAAATCAACATAAAAAGTAGCCCGTATATAAAAGAAGTAGATAAAAGTTACAAAAAGAACAAAAAAAGCGGCACAAGACCAGAAACAGACCTTTTTTACCGTCAGATGAAAGCATATAATAAACGGATTTATAAAGATGGACAAAAAGGAATTGTAGATATTTTTTCCTACACTGAGTTCCCTTCTATTGATTTGAGTGAATTTAAGGAAGACAGATGTGGTTATATCCAAATACCGGCAATGGATGTAAAGCTGCCTCTGTATGTAAAAGCAACAGAAGAGAATATGACAAAAGGTGCAACGGTATTAGGGAATACCTCCTTGCCGATTGGCGGTAAGAATACAAACTGTGTCATAGCGGGACACAGAGGTTATCATGGAGCCCCTTATTTTAGGGAAATAGAAAGGTTAAATCCCGGAGACAAAGTGTATATTAAAAATCCATGGGAAAAGCTTGCTTACCGGGTGGAAAGTATAAAGATTATTTATCCTGATGAATGCGATCAGATAAAGATTCAGAAAGGAAAAGATATGGTAACGCTTGTTACATGTCATCCATATAAGAGTCATGGAAGATACCGCTACCTGGTTTATTGTGTAAGAGATAACGGAGAAAAAGAGGAAAAAAAAGAAAAGAAAGTGAAGACAATGACAGGGATCACTTATGAGTCATCTAAAAAAGAAATAGAGAAAGATAAATGGATAGAAAGAATCCTGGCGGTGATCGTACTGATCTGTATCATCTCTTTGTTAAAACCAGTAGGCAAGAGAAAAAAAGAGGAAGAGCAGGGTTGATACTTCGTTCTTTTTGGGATAAAAATGAAATATTCCATCGTGTATATATAATTGATGATTATTATGTGACAGCAAAAAACGGTAGCCGGTTTTTGTTTCCTGCGGATAAATGCATCTTCCTTCATACAGAAAAATGAATCAGTTGTCAAATATGACATACTAGAGGAGGTGCGTGGAAAATGAACCTATAACCAAAGCTTTGGGTGTAGATTAAAATCTGTATAGATAAGAAACTTTTTGAGTTGTATTCTGTCATACTATAACTAGATAAGGAAAGGAGATATTAACTATGAACTGCAGAAAGAGATGGAAAGGAGAAGATATATATGGGTTTTAAAAAGATGATGCAAAGGCTTTTTATCTTTATTTTTATTTTTGCATTTGTATTTGGAGATTTTGCAAATACAGGGATATTTTCAAAAGGTACAGTACAGGTTCAGGCAGCAGATAAAGTGACCGATTATAACAAAAAGGGGCATACTTTACATTCGAATGCCAACATGGGAGCTGTTGCAGTTAAGGAACTGGGGCATGGAAGCCACACGCCTTTTCGGAAGTTTGTTATAGATGATAAAGATGATGGGAATAAACGTGTTATTTGCGGATATTCTCTTGGGCGAGGACATCCAAAGGATCCATATAAGAAAAAAGTTGTCCTGGCAACTAATTGGAAAGATGCACCAAAAAGTTCTTTATTCATGCATAATGTAAAACAAATAGCTAAAGGACTTTGCTGGTTTTACATTGATGTAGGTCCTAAAAATGCTACCACAAAGCAATCTTATTTTATTCAAACATATGTCTGGGCTGAGAGTATGGGCAGAAGTGTTGAAAAATCTCTTAAACAGTTGGCTTCAAGCAAGGGATGGAAATGGAAAGAGATAAATAAGATGTGGGAAGCAGTAAAAAAGCGAGATATAGAAGGTTATATTGCAATATACGAAAACACTGGGTGTAAAGTTGGAAATAAACTTGTTCACCAGCCATATTTTCGCTGGATAGCAATTCCTCCAGAGACTCAATCTATTTCCGCAAATGCAGATTATGAGTTATCTAAAAATGTAAATGTCAGTGTGGGTAAAGAAGACTCTGCAACAAGGGAAGCTGTAGCAGGAGCAAAGTTTAAAGTATCTACAACTGGTGTCTCCGGTTCTCCATGGGTGTTGACCACCGACAAAAAAGGAAATGCCAGCATGAGCATCACGAGAAAATTCAGTGGCAGCGGAAGTGGAAAATGTAATTATGTAAAGAATTGGGATAAGCTGACAAAAAAACAAAAGAAAAAATTAAAAGATAATGGATATTACCAGAATAAATCCCTGGCGCAAGCAGCAGCTAAAAAAATTGCGGAAAAGAAGGCACAAGAAGAAGCACAAAAGAAGAAAACAGCTTTTTCTGCTAACTGGACGATCGAAGAGATTGAATGTAAAGGGTATATTTACCAGAAAGGCGGAGTAAACAAATCTGTAAAGAAATACGAAAGAGGAAATACAACGTCCATTTCTAATACATTCAGTAATGTGCCAAAATACGGAAAGATCGAACTGTTTAAAGAGTGTAATGATTCTTATTCAAATGAATATGACCTAACCGGTGCGAAATATGAAGTACATAAGGGTGATTCTTATGATACCGGTTCAAGAGCCGGGGAGATCATTATCTCAAAAAATAAAAAAGATGGGAAAAATGTGTACAGCGGTACACTTGAAAATTTGAATATCGGTACATATTGGGTAAGAGAAACAAAAGCGCCGGATGGCTTTGAGAAAGATCCTGCAACATATAAATTCACTCTCGTTGATGAAGGAGGGAAGACACTGGTTGCAAAGGACAAAGATAATCAGACAATCACTTCCTTTACCTCGACAGAAACGCCTAAAAAGGGAACATTAACACTGATCAAATATTTGAAAGACCTTTCCTCAGAATCTGGTGTATTACCAGAAAAAGGGATTGATTTTACTTTAAAAGCGTCCTCTTCATTTGTTTCGGATAATCCATATGTAAAAGGGGTGACAAAAACAACAGGAGATGACGGTTCCGCTGTTTGGGAGGATATCCCATATGGATACTATACCCTGACTATGACAAGTGAGGGACTTCCTGATAATGAAACAACAGTAGGACCTTTTACCGTACATGTTACAGATGATTCCGATATAAAAACGGATAAAAAGGAATACTCCGGTCGAAATATCGTGATCGGTAAAACACCAGAAAGTGGAGAAACTGTTGATGAAGCTTTAGTTCTTGGTATGGTAGCCGTACATAAGACAACCAGTAAAACAGAAAAAAGCGGCGCAAAGGTATTTCATCCGGAAGCAGGCGCAAAATTCTGTGTTTATGATATAGACGGAAATGCTGTGACAGATACATTTACCACTGATGAAAATGGATATGGACGAAGCCAGAAAGGGATCAAAACCCCTGGTACCTATATCTTAAAACAGTTAGAGGGAACCGTATCATATAAATTGATGGAAGATAAAGAATTTGAAGTTACCGCAGAAGATCTCACACCAAAACCAGAGCCAAAAATCTTTGAATTTACAATTAACAATAGCTATAACGGTGACCGCATCTTCCTTGAAAAAGAAAAAGTACCGTTCAATCAGGATAAAGGAAAGTACGAGTATGATAAAAAAGAAGCTGAACTGGATGCCGAGTTCTCCGTACTTAATGTTTCAGCTATCAGCAGTGATGACCTTGCAAAGTTAAAAACGGAAGGAAAGATCTGGAAACAGGCGCAGAGGGTTCAGTTTGTAGAAAAATATAAAGATGCACTTCTTGCAACAATGCGGACCGATAAAAATGGTAAAGCATCCGCAGACATTGATCAGATTAAAGATGCCGATGGCACAATCCATTCCCCGATCGGAAAAGATGGATATGTGATTGTTCAGACAGCGGGAATTGATGGATACTATCTAAGCGGACCGTTGTTTTCAAAAGATGTCGATTCTAAGAAAAATGAGGACTCTACAGAGTGGGACGTTTCTTTAGAAAACTTAGAGAAAGCAAAGTATGCGATCGCACAGTTCACAAAAAAGAAAGTCACAGATGGAAAAGGAAACTCTTCAGCTGAATCAGATGCGGTATTTAAAGTACGTAAAAATGATGATACCTATTTAAAAGATCCAGACGGAAACGATGTGATCTGCCAGGCTGATAAAAATGGCATGATCACAATCCCATGGCTGCTGAAAGGGATCTATACTTTAGAACAGACAGACGGTTCCGATCTGCATGAAAGATTAAATGAAGAAACCAATACAGATGCTGTGTTCATTGTGGAAGCAAAAGATGTTATCGTCGATGCGGATGATATGAATGTTTTCCTTAATGATGGCACGTTATCAGCAGAACAAAAGGATCACATCGTGAAACTTGGCGATGAAGGTGTATTTACCGACAAGGAGCTTCCTGTAAAACTCACGATTTCAAAGACCTCCACTTTCTCAGGTATTCCATTAAAAAATGCAGGATTCACCTTATATAAAAAAGAAGGGGATGAGTTAAAAGAGATCGGGAAATATTATACTGGCGATGGGACAGACGGTTCTGTTTTAGGACAGACTACAGTGACAGGGCTTACATACGGCACATACATTATCCGGGAAACGGAAGCACCAGAAGGATATCTTCCTAGTGAATATGATACAGGTATCGATTCTACAGATGATAAATTTAAGTGCCAGGAAAAAGAGATCGTGATCGATGAGGATCATGTAGCCAAAGATGCAAATGGCGACCTTGTCTACCGGGAAAATAAAAATAATGCCGACAGTTCGATACTTGTTTTCCGTGATTCACCTATCTTTGGAAAGATCCGGATCAACAAGAGTGGAGAAGTTTTATCTGATTTCGTCAACACAACGACCGGTTTCGAGACGAAGACCTCTGGCATTGAAGGGGCAGTATATACTTTATATGCCGGAGAAGATATCAATGATGATAAAGGAGTACTTATCTGGCATAAAGATGAAAAGATTATGGATGCGACAACAGATAAAGATGGAATCGCGACTTTTATCAATAATAAAGTAGATTACACAAACGACTTCTTTATGGGCAAGTATTATATTAAAGAAACAAAAGCACCAGAAGGGTTTGACCTTGATACAGAGATCCATGAGATCAACCTGACATGGGAAAAAGGACCAAAAGATCTTGATATAGGGGACTGGCAGCCAGAGGACACAGACTTTACCGAAGAAGCGAGCCATGGTGATTACTTCCTTTGTACAGGGGAACAGTTAAACCCATACATCATCAATGCGGAAAAAGTAATCTTTACATACGAAAAAGCCCCGGCAGATGCAGAGTATGTATACGATGTATCCGCTGACAGGGTTGGAACAAAAGACAATCCAACGACCGCTGATGCAAACAGTACCGTTGTTTTATGGGAAGACCCAGAAAACGCTGATACTTTTTATGTATCCACACAGAGAAACGGACAGGAGATCAAATTTAATAAGATATCTTCAAAGATGTTTTATAAATGCCAGTATCTGACAGATGCCATTTTCTTTAATGTTGATACATCGAACATGATCTATGCAGACAGTATGTTTGCTTATGATACAGCCTTAAAAGAACTTGACCTTTCCAACTGGACGACTGGACGGCTGAACGTGACCAGCGAGATGTTTGCCAACTCGGGACTGTTAAAAAAGGTATATACCGGTGACACTGATCAAAAGATCCCGCAGATAGAATCCACGCCGACAGGCATCTATGTCACACCGAAACAGGCAAAATATCTTTATGCCGACCCAGATACAGATGACCCGGATACCCTGGAAGCAAGGAAGTTTACTGTAGACAGCTTTAACTATGCCTTATGTTACAGTGACGGACAAGCGGAAAGCATTGATCTTACAGAAGACGATATTGCATCGATCACACCAGAATATCCTTATTTTAAAGGGCAGTCCAACCGTTCCGGTCCATTAAAGATAACGATCACGTTAAATCCGGATTCTGATTATTATCAGTACACAAACAAAGGTGAGTTGGAAGTGACGGTAGATGTTGTAGACCCAGCGACCTTAAAATTGGAACCTACTGTAGATGAACATCCAGTAGTAGAGACGGATGTTGAAGATACACAGAAATCAATCTCTCTGTCAATCTTAAAGATAGATGCAGATAAAAAAGATGCAGCAGATGCGGAATTATCTGGTCTGCCAAAAGCTCAGTTTGGTGTTTATGCTGCAACAGACTTGAAAAACTATGATGGAGACACCATCATTAAAGAGGGCGAACTTATTAAGATGATCACCAGTGTCGGCAAGGATGAAGATGATGGCGGACGTAGTGGTACAGACAAGCTGCCGATAGGATATTATGCAGTAGATAAGAATGCAAAATATCTATATAAAGTGGTAGAGGAAGTGCCGCCAACCGGTTATGCCCTGTATCCAACCGCAAAACAGAATACAGCATATATCCCAAACCTTGATTATCTTAACAGTGATAAAGACACCATATTAAATAAATTAAAAGAGATCAATCCAGATACACTTAGTTCTGCTTATGATTTCTCAGAAAATACCCATACGTTTGCTTTTACTTTTACGGATGTAAAGGCACCAACGATCCGCAAAGACTGGGGAGAAAGAGGTCACAAAGGGTATGTAAAAGAAAAAGACCGTCCCGCTTCCCTGACCATAAATATGTACACAGACAAGGAAAAGAAAAACCTGTATAAAACGATCAAACTGACAGCTGAACAGAGCTGGATGTATGCATTTAACAGTAATATTGATCTGAGTAAATATTATTATACGGAAGTAATACCAAGTGGTGTAAGCTGGAAAGCAGATACAAGGGAATATGATATGGGCTTTTATAAAAATGGAGATGCAAACTGCGTAACATTTTATAACTGGACAGATAAAGAAACTCCTCTTGTTATCCCATCTGTAACAAAATACTGGGATGATAATGATAATGTATTTCAGAAGAGACCGAAAGAAATTAAAGTTAACCTGCTGCAGAATGGTGTAGTGCTAGATGATTATTCTACAGTATTAAATAAGAGCAATAACTGGACATTTACAGTAAAAGAAGATAAAGCGTTACCTAAATACGATGATACCGATCAGGAATACGTGTATACTTGGGAAGAGGATACTTCGGCTTTGTCAAAAGATTACGAGTTGACGGATACAAAGAATACTACGAGCAGCGATAGCAAATACACCTACATCCATACAGATATCACAAACACGTATGCAAAAGCCACAAGCGCACAGGTCAACAAATCATGGGATGATGAAAATAACCTTTATAAACACCGTCCAGAATCTGTGACGGTACATCTGCTTGCCAATGGGACACAGATCAACAAGTTAACATTAGAGTATACGGAAAACGGAAAAACAAAACAGATGAACATCACTGATGGAAATGTTGTTTTATCGAAAGAAAATAACTGGTCAGTAAAAGCAGTCAACCTGCCAAAGTATAATGGCAAGAATAAGATCACATATAGCTGGTCAGAAGAAACAATTCCAGATTACAGATTGACATCCGATGTGACAATAACAAAAGAAGAAGGCACAGCATTAGAATACACAGAGACGACTCTGGTGAACCACTTTAATGTACCAAAAGGTTCTGTGACAGTATCCAAACTGATCCCGGTACATTCTTTAGATTTCCGCCATGGAAATATAGATTTTACCTTTACTTTAAATGGAACTACGATCCACAACAAAGAATATATCGATAAAAAGACAGTAAAATTCACAAAAGATATGTCAACTGTAAAAGACAAGATCGTAACAGTAGACAATAAAGAATACCTTAAACTTTCTACAGTATTCGAGGATCTTGACTGGGGTGATTATATGATCACAGAATCCGGTTCAGAAAGCCGGTATCAGTTTGATAAGATTTCCGGGCTTTCCGGGGCAGTATCTGGAACAGAAAAAGACGGAACACCGTATGTTTCCTTTACTGTAGACTATGACCATAAGGAATTTACCGGAACTTTTGAGAACCGGACTAACCCTGCCAGCGTAAAGATCATCAAATATGGTAACAACAAAAAAGATAAATTAAAGGGAGTAACCTTTAAGATTGAGAAGATCCTTGCTGACAAAAGTACAGAACTGACTGCAACAAAAGAAACCGATGCTAACGGAGAGATCACTTTTAGTGACCTTGACCCGGGAGATTACCAGATCACAGAAACAAAGACAGTCAATGGACACAGCCTGTTAAAAGATCCGATCAAAGTAACTCTCCCTATCGCACTTACACAAAAAGAGGCAGCAGCTAAACGGGCAGACACTACAAAAGCGAAATATGATAAGACAAACGGATTATATTACTTCTATGATGTTACATATGATGTCGATAACGAAGCAATCCCAAGCGTACCGATGACGGGCGCCTTTGATAACTGGAAGACATTTGTTCCAATTATTTTAGCGATGGCATTGTTTATCGGAGTCGGTATTTATCAGATGAAAAAGAGAAAAAAACCAGTAAAATAAGAGCAATGAAAAGGGCGGTTACGAACCGTCCTTTTCCATATTAATAGAAAAGGTTTCCGCCATTACTGATAGAAGAAAGGAAAAAATTCATGTCTTGGGTTTTATTATCATTATAAAAAACAAGAATTCCCCTACCTCTTTAGGTTGTGGGATGAATTGTAAAATTCATGTAACGTCAGTAGTGGGCGGAGAAACGGTATCCCCCACTGACAGGAAGTGAAACCCTGCCGGAGAAAATACCGGCATTCAGTTTCCGTATAAAAAATACCGGCTGGGGATTAAAACAATAGAAAAAACGAAATATCGAAAGCAGTGGCTGATCGATTCCGCAAGGGAAATCATGCCGGAAATATAAAAAAGAATTCAATTCTTTTTCTTATAAAAATTTGGCAGAAATATGATATAATAAAAATAATGATATAAAAAATTTAACAAAAAATCTTTTTATAAAATCTGTCCGACTTTCCAAAGAGGTTAGATAAAAAATATTTCTACATAGATAAAAAATATTTCTACAGAAAAATCAGATAAGTAAGATTTCTGTCATACTATATAAGAAAGGGGAACAGACTTTATAAAAAAACAAGAATTCCTCTACCGCTTTAGGTTATGGGATGAATTGTAAAATTCGTGTAACGTCAGTGGTGGGCGGAGAAACGGTATCCCCCACTGACAGGAAGTTAAGCCCTGTCGGAAAAAAATACCGGCATTCAGCCTCTGCATAAAGAATACTGGCTGTGAATTAAAACAAGAAAGGAAGATTTTATGAGAAAAAAGATTTATGGGATTGCCACAGCATTGGCACTCGCAATGGGATGCGGCTTGTTTCTGACGTATCCGGTACAGGCAGCGGAAACAAATATTTTTCAACAGGATTCAAATGGAAATTATATACTGCCTGATGGGACAATTTTTCAATCCGTTAAAACTTTAAAAAATGGAAAAATAATGAAATATTATGATGTTGAACCATTTGATTCGAAAGGAGAATTTTTAAAAGGGAAAATCCTTTACGATGGGGAAGAATTTCAGTTTGAACAGTATAATACAAAAGTTGGAGCTTGTGATATTGAAAATCCAGGATACAATGTTCTTGATAAAAGTACACAAAAATTTTGTATTCGTGAGCATCCCGAAACCTACTTTCCCGCTTTAACTGCTACTAAAAAAGTAAACGATCTTATCAATAAATATGAGGCTCCAAGTGCAAGGATGCTTCCAAAGTATGTTGATAAGACTTCCAAAGTATACAAAGAAATGGAAACCGCGGCAAAAGAAGCAACAAAAAATTGTAAAACTGACTATGAGAAGATTACCACCATCACAGATTATGTCCACAGTGTTATGACATATGATATCTCAAAATCTCATGTAGTATGGTCTATGGAAGATGCATGGAATACCAAAACAGGTGTCTGTGACCAATATTCGCAGATTATGGAGAGAATGATGCAGATCCTCGGAATTCCTTCTTTTCAGGTAGCAGGAAAAAATCATGCCTGCACGCTTTCTTATGACAAAGACAGCAAAAAATGGATATTTAGTGATCCAACAAATGGGATCAAAGACTGGAATCCATATACTAGAGCAGGAAATGCAGACGTTGTGATTGAGAATATCGGATATTTAAAATTGAATAATGCGTATTATTGTATAAATTTTGACCGGAAAAATCCTGAAAATGGCATGGATTATGATAACTGGGACTTTCCAGAAAAATGGGGAGTAGAACTTCATGATTGGGATTACACAAAAGGTACAGATATCATAATTAACGATACAGCCCTTGAAGGAATTCCTTTTACAGCTATTTCTGAAAAAGCATTTTTTAATGACAAGCAGCTGACTTCTCTTTCTTTACCATCTAGTGTAGAACGTGTGGACTCTTTAGCCTTTGAAGGCGCTTCTAACCTAAAAACCATCACTTTCTCTGACAGTGGAAAAGGACTGAAAAAGATTGACAGCCTGGCTTTTAAGGATTGTTCCTCGTTAGAGAGCATTGATCTGTCTAATGCAGAGATTACAGAGATTCCGGTCCGGGCTTTCGAAAACTGTACCTCGTTAAAGTCTATAAAACTTCCGTCCACTGTTACAAAGATTGCAGATAATGCTTTTGCAGGGTGTAGTAATCTGGAAGAGATAAAAGGACTTGAACAGTGTAAGATCAGTGAACTGTCAGCAACTGCCTTTGATGGCTGTGTAAGATTAAAAGATATTAATCTTTCTAATGCAACGATCGCTGCAATACCAGATCAAATTTTTAGTGGGATGCGTGGGCTTATCAGTGCTACTGTCCCAAAAACAGTGACTTCTATTGGAACAGAAGCTTTTTATGCCTGCAAGAATTTAGAGATGATCAATGGGTTGTCTGACTGCAATATCACAAAGATTGGAGAAAAAGCATTTTATAACTGTTGGAGCTTAAAAGGAGCAGATCTTTCCGGAAGTTCTCTTACTGTCCTTCCTGCGTCTGCATTCAAGGGAGATACTGCCCTGCTTTCAGTTAAAATGCCCGAAAGTTTAAATGAGATTGGGAACGAAGCGTTTTATGGCTGCTCTGCCATGAAGAAGCTTGATCTGAACAATACCAGGCTTACAACGATCGGTAATAGTGCATTATCAGATATGACATCCCTTATGTACATAAACCTGCCGGATACGGTAAATAGTGTGGGTGCAAAAGCATTTGATTTAAATCTCCGCTTAGATTCCAGCGATACCGCCTTGATGCCAACGGTAGTATCTGAAAATGTAACACCTGCTTCGGTAAATTATACCGATAATAATGTCTCTCCATGGAAGAGAAGGCAGGTTATCTTTCGTGATAATGCGGTTGCTGTTTATTTTGATGGCAACGGTTCTAACGGAAAGACCGCAAATGCCCCTGTTTTTGCCAGTGCAGGCACAAAGATATCCATACCTGCTTGCAAATATACAAAGAAAGGCTATCTTTTTACGGGATGGAACACAGAAAAAGATGGCAGTGGTACAACATATAAAGCCGGGGCAAGGACCTCGGATGCTATTTCCATCCTCTATGCACAGTGGCAGAAAGCAACCGCAAAAGTGACACTGGAGTTTCCGGGTGGAAAGTATACAAATGCTTCCGGAAGTACATGGGATGACAGTTTTTCATTTACAGCTTCTTTCTCTTCAAATAGTTCGGTTACTTACCTGCCGTTTGCACAGAACATGACAAAAGAGGGATGTACCTTTGCCGGATGGTATACTGAACCAGAGTATAAAAAGAGAATAGAATCCCTGACGATCCGTACTGCGATAGACGGCATGACCCTTTATGCCAAATGGAACGATACCCATGAACATGTTTGGGACGAAGGGGCGATCACAACAAAACCGACCTGTACCACACCGGGCGTAAAAACCTATACCTGCTCGGTCTGCCAGAAAACAAAGACAGAAGAGATTCCTGCGACTGGACACCAGCATACGGAAGTCCGCAATGTAAAAGAAGCCACCTGCAAAGAAGAGGGCTACACCGGGGATACCTATTGTACGGACTGTGGGGAAAAACTCTCCTCCGGAGAACCGACTGCCAAAAAAGCACACGACTGGGATGAAGGGAAAGTGACTACCGAAGCTACCTGTAAGAACACTGGAGTAAAGACCTATACTTGTAACAACTGCAGTGAGACTAAAACAGAAGTAATCCCAATGACAGACCATATCTGGGATAACGGCAAGGTAACTACCAAACCATCCTGTATTACACCGGGCATAAAAACCTATACCTGTACAGTCTGTCAGAAAACAAAGATAGAAGAGATTCCTGCGACTGGACACCAGCATACGGAAGTCCGCAATGTAAAAGAAGCCACCTGTACAAAAGAAGGTTATACAGGTGATACCTATTGTACAGACTGTGGGGAGAAGCTTTCTGATGGTAAGAGCATTCCGAAGAAAGACCACGATTATGAAGTAAAAGAGCATAAAGATGCAACATGTACTAAAGCAGGATACACGCTCTTTATCTGTAAAAAATGCAGAAACGAAAAGCGGGAAGAAATCCCTGCAGCCGGACATCTGCATACCGAGATCAAAAATGCAAAAGAAGCAACTTGTATGAAAGCCGGATATACTGGAGATATGTATTGTAAGGACTGCGGAGAAAAAATCTCTTCCGGAGAAGTGATCGCGAAATTAGCACATACCTGGGATGAGGGAAACGTTACCAAGGAAGCCGACTGCAAAGAGACGGGCGTAAAGACCTATACCTGCCATAAATGCGGAGCAACAAAAACAGAAGACATTCCAAGGACAGAGCATACCTGGGATGAGGGAGAGGTAACAACAGCTCCTACCTGCACCAAACCGGGAGTAAGAACCTATACTTGTAGTGTCTGCAAAGCAACAAGGACAGAAACAATAAAAGCGACAGGGCATCTGCATACAGAGATCCGTAATAAAAAGGATGCATCCTGTACAGAAAACGGATATACTGGTGATACGTACTGCAAAGACTGCGAAGAACTTCTGAAAAAGGGCGAAACAGTAGATGTATTAGGACATCAGTGGAAAGAAACTAAAAGAGTAGAACCATCTTATACAGAAGATGGACAGATCATTTACACCTGTAATAGATGTGGTGAGCAAAAGGCGGAAACCCTTGAAAAGCTCGCTTATCCAAAGGCAGGTACAAAATACACCGTAGCAGGCTGCCAGTACAAAGTCACGAAAGCTGGGGCAGAAGTAAGCCTTATCAAGGCAAACAAGAAAGCGAAGCGTGTGACGATACCAGCGGTCATCAAGGTAAATGGAGTTACCTATAAAGTAACATCGATTGGAGCAAAGGCTTTTAACGGCAATAAGAAGCTTACGAAGGTAACTATCGGCATCAATATAAAGAAGATCAGCAACAATGCATTCTATAAATGCAGGAGCTTAAAGATGGTAACTATCAAGTCGGTGCTGCTTACGAAGAAAACGGCAAATAAGAAGGCGTTCAAGGGTGTAAACAAGAAGATGGTGATCAAGGTACCGAAGAAAGTAAAGAAAGTTTATGTGAAGATTTTTAAAGGGGTTAAGGTTAACAAAATAATATAAGGATTCCCCTTCCTCAACATCAGTAGGTAGGGGAGGAATTATCTAAAATTCACTAAGCGTCAGTGGTGGGCGGAGAGAGATTGGTATCCCCCACTGACAAGAGACTTAAGCAACAGTCGGATTTTCCCGATATTCAGGCTCCGTTAAACTTACCGACTGTGGATTAAAACAAGTAGTAGATAGGATCGAATTCGGATTTAAAAAGGGCTTATACTTGGAAAAGTATGGGCTTTTTTTATTGCAAAAATCATTCTGTCCGAAAGCTTTTCTAATCTGTCATACTATTTACAAAAGGTTTTTCTACAATATGATTTTACATATTAGAGAAGAAAAATAGAAGAAAGGGGATTCTTATGAGAATGAGGCAAAAACGAGCAGGACCTGTTTTATGCAAAAAACAGAACACAAAACAAGGGTTTTGAAAAGGAAAGGAGAAAACAGTGAAACAAGCAAGGGATAAGCCAGGAAAAAAGTTAGGAAAAGTTAAAAAAGAATACAAGGAGTGTGAGATTTATGGATGCGAAAAAGGAAACCAGACATTTTGTGAGAGACCGGTGCAATTTTAACAAAAAAAAGAGAATAAAATATATTACTATAGGATTAGTAATTTCTGTATTAACTGGGTTTTTACTTTATAATATTGCTTTTGCAGGTGGTACAAACTATCATCATACGGGGGCAGCTAAAATCAATGTAGCTGGTAGTGAAATGCAGCTTCGGTTTGAATATGCTGGTGGAAACGATAAATTAGAAACCGATGGAGAATACAGATCACTGTTTAAAAATAAATCCCGTTCTGTTTATGTATGGGCAGATCAATATTCTAGTGGCGGTCTACAAGTTGGTATAGAAAAAAATGGCGGTGGGCATATTACAAAAAAAGATAGGATAATATGTAAGACATCATTAGACGACGATAAAGGTTATTCTATTGTCACTTTTAATATTAGTTATATACAGCCAGCTCACAAATACATAAACCGATACCAAGCTGACGACAAATCATGGAGAGCAAGCGGAGAAGTTAATGATCAATCTGGTGGACGATTTATTATTTTTTCTAACGGAATAGCTAATACGAACTCTGGACATGCAGCATCTAATCACTGGGTTACTTTAACAGTTCAGATTAACTTATCGAATACAGGAATGCTAACTGGAGCTGGCGATGGTAAATTTCATTGGGCTACTAAATATGTAAGTTTTGGACAGAATACATATAATTTTACGTACAAAACTAATGGTGGAACAATCACTAATCTCAATGAGAGTAAAAATATAGGTGGTAATGCTGTGTATACCAGAGCCTGTGGCGGTGGCATAGGAAGAGTGCCAACAGTAACAAAAAATGGATATTATTTAGAGGGCTGGTATTATGATGATGGAAGGAAATTAGACTCCTCAAACCCTAACATAACTCTATGCCAAGGAGATCAATGGGTTACAGCCAAATGGGTGGCATATAAGCATAATGTAACCTATGACCTACAAGGCGGTAAATACGATGACGATAAACGAACCGAATTAAATGGATGTAAGATCATACCGAATGGAGTCTACCATATGAAATCCGGCTGTGGTACAAATATGTATATGCATGTAGCCAAGCTTGATGATGAAAGGCACTCCGGACCAGCTACAGTTATTTATTCAGGTGCAGATTATATACAGGCTGAATGGATATTTGAAAGATATGAACATACGCAATATTACTACATTATCAGCAATCGTAATGGATTAGCATTAGGATTAAAGAGTGATCCGTCTCATAACCAGACGAATGTGGATCTGGAGTTATGGAGTCAGGAAGAAGGTGTTGCGGATTACCTTTGGTATCTTAAAGATGAAGGAAATGGAAATGTATCAGTTTATAATAAATCAACTGGACAATGTCTGGATGTGAAAAGTGCAGGTACTACAAATGGTACTTGGGTTCAGCAATATAATGCAAACCATTCCTACGCCCAGTGGTGGAAACTGGAGTCCGTATCACAAAAAGATTATCCTGACCGCAAGCAGTTTGGAGACCATAATCTAGTAATAAACTCCGTAGAACCCGTTTACACCAACCATACTTTTATCGGATGGAATACAAGCCGGGATGGTACAGGAAAATTTTATTATCCAGGAGATACCTATTCCACTATTAATACTGGTACAAATATTACTTTGTATGCGGTTTGGCAGATCGATAATTATGTGATCACTTATGACAGCAATGGTGGAACAGGTACAATGGCAGCACAGAGTGCCAAAGGGGAAACTGCTGTGAAACTAACAAAAAATGTATTTCAAAGAGCAGGTTATCTCTTTACCGGATGGGCTACAGACAGATATGCAATGAAACCGTCTTATCTGGATGAAGCACAGTATCCAAATATGGAACCCGAGGTTACATTATATGCACAATGGCAGAAAACTGGCACTGGATTTATACAAAGACCATTCTTGGATGATAAGATGTTCTATAAAGCAATCTCTATTTTAGGGCAGAATGGAACAACTTATGACCGTGAAAAGATTGATTCTAGCATGGCTCATATTGATATAGCAGATAACCCAGGATATTTTTCTTTAAAAAAATAACAAAAAGGGAAATCATACCGAAGGAGATAAGATCCGTAAGGAAGCAGTATTTACCGATGTTGAACAATACTAAGGTGCGCATTCCCCTTCCTCAATGAAGTAGGCAGGGGTTAGCACCACTATAAGTATTATTAATAAAGGAGATGGACTAATGGCAAACAAGGCGTTGGTATATACGATATACCCAAACGAAAAACAGAATATCCAGTGCCAGAAGACGTTTGGCTGCTGCCGTTTTGTGTATAACCAGATGCTAGATGTACAGAAGGAACGCCATGAGAATGGAGAGAAGCATTTATCTAAAACAAAGGCAAATACATACTGTAACCAGCATCTCAAAAAGAAGTATCCTTTCCTAAAAGAAGTGGATAAATTCGCTTTAACCAATGCCATCTACCATCTGGAAGATGGATATGACCGCTTTTTTAAACACCTCAGTAGATTTCCCAAGTATAAATGTAAGCATAAAGCGAAAAGATCTTATACAACAAATATCACAAACGGGAACATCGAGATCAGTGATAACTCTATTAAGCTGCCAAAGCTCGGCTGGGTAAAGGCAAAGATACACCACAGACCGAAGGAAGATTGGAAGCTCAAATCTGCAACGGTAACACAGAATCGGGATGACAGCTATCAGGTGTCCATCCTGTTTGCATATGAGGAATCCATTTCTCCTGCAGTTGTTACAAAAGAAACAACGATCGGGCTGGATTACAAATCCGATGGACTGTATGTCTCCAGTGAAGGAGATACCTGCGGTATGCCGCATTATTTCCGACAGTCTGCAGACAAACTTGCAAAAGCACAGCGGAAGTTAAGACATAAGACCATCGGCAGCAAGAATTATAATAAACAGCAAAAACGTACTGCAAAGATTCACAGACACATCGCAAACCAACGGAAGGATTTCCTGCAGAAGAAGTCTACAGAGATATCCAATTACAAGCTAAGAGACAGGGGTGGCCAGCTGATAAAAGTCGGCCGTTTCTTTCCATCCAGCCAGTTATGCAGCCATTGCGGTTTTAAGAACCCGCTGGTAAAGAATCTGTCTATCAGGCATTGGGACTGCCCAAACTGTGGGACAACTGGCATCGACAGAGATGTAAATGCAGCAAAGAATATCAAAAAAGAAGGCATTAGACTACTTACAGCCTAAGATATAAATATATAAGTAGGGGTGGAACACGCCGAACTTAACGCTTGTGGAGATTTTGGGAAAACTGCCAATGGGTGTGATAATAACCGGGGTCGATGAAGCAAGAAGCTCTGACTTCTACACGAAGTGTAAGTCAGAGTAGTTCACTACAGTAATGATGAAAAGGAAAAGCCATTAAAAGGTGTTACCTTTGCACTGTATGATAACAAAGGAAATAAAGTTGCCGAAAAAGAAACAGATGAGAATGGAGAGGTACTGTTTGATAAACTCCATCGTGCGACCTACATCCTGAAAGAAACAAAGACGTTAGCGGGATATTCGTTATTAAAAGGATTCTATCAGTATCACTATCCCTAAGACGTTGACAGCAGCGGAAGTACCAATGACAGGAGCATTTGACAATTGGCAGACTTATGTACCGATTGTGATTGCGATGGGGTTGCTTATTGGTGTCGGAATTTACGAAATCAAGAAGAAAAAGAGTCCCAAGACTGAAAATGAGGAAAAATAAAAGGTATGATTGATGGGAAAGGCGGTATTTTGCCGCCTTTCTTAACATTACAATCAATAAAGAAAGGAAGGATATGTAATGGAAAAAATGGCAGTACCTACGGGAGATGTGGTTAAAGATACGGATGTTGACAGAGAGGAGTATCTTTTCTTCCTATTAAAAAACGAAACGAGTGAATTTACAATAGGGCTAGGGGATATTTTAGAATGCCTCAAATTTGCAGAAGAACAGGGGGAAATACCGGAACTGCCACAGGAATGGTGGTGGAAAATGAGTGAAGTTTATCCAAGACTTGAGACATATGTTGACGTTCCGGAAGATGAGAGATGAGAAAATTTAAGCTACGCACAGGGGTAAGTAACCCATATGAAATCAATGTTGATTCGGCCTGTGATAACCCTATACAGCTTATTGGATTATATAAAAGATTAGAGAATACAGACCGACCTTATGGAAAACATTATAACCGTAGTCTTTCTTTTGCACCATACAATGAGACAGCCTATTGCTTTTGCCCTTATAGTTCTAACTCGCGTGAAGTGATAAAAGAATCCTGGAAGAAAGAATTAACTGATTATGAACGCAATATATACAATGTGGTAAGGGAATATTTTGATCTGGCAGTCTATATCATACAGCAGAAAACGGGTATATATGTAGGTGAAAGAATAGCCCGAAGAATATTGGAAGATTACCTTTTGGTAGAAGGGCATATGTATTACTGGGCTACTCTATATAATATTCCATGGATGCTGCTTTATTTTCTGCGTCCTAGCCCATGTTATGGACTGGAAGTAAAAGAAGGGTCTGCTTTACAGATCTTCTTGTCCGAACGAGAAGATGTATGCTTAACATCTGGAAAACACAACGGATATGTAAAAGTGGATAAGGCCAATAAATTTTTAAATCTGAATTTTGTATCTATCTTACATAAACGGCAGGTGATTTCTAATGAAGTTAAAGAGACGCTACATTTTAATGTATTTTTGAACAATAATATCTTTCCATCAAAAGAACTGTTTGGATTAGACCTTGAGATTAATGAATTCTGCTTTCCCGCTTTGATAGAAAAAACGAAATATCGAAAGCAGTGGCTTATCGATCTTGCAAAAGATATCATGCCAGAGATATAATTGGGATGTATTCAGAAGAAGGAAGACTGCAGAGAAAGAATTGGATTCGTCAATATGAAATCATGTAGGAGGTTTGCTTATGGAGATTAAGCAATTAATAGATGATTATATACATTGGTTGAAAAAGGAAATAACTTTTGAGAAAATAGGAGAATATTATGAAATAACGACACCTTTTCTTAATAGTGCAAATGATTTTATTCAAATATATGTACGAATTGATAAAGATACCATTTTTTTTACTTATGATAAATATCCATACGGCAAACCTCAGACCGACGAAGTCGCTCGGGGTTCGGGAAACCGAGAGTATGGCTGTCGGAGACTAAGAGAAAAACTCCCGAATTTTTCGGGAGTCTCTTTTTTTTAGAGCCGGGAATTCCAGTAATCGAGTGAACGCTTTTCATATTTGCGTTTATGTTCATCGGTGCGCTGTCCCTCGATATATTGCTTTACAACATCCATAGAAACGGAACCCGTTGTTGCCACAAAATACGAAGGCGACCAAAGCGGGGCATTTTCATAGATGTGTTTTTTTACTATCCGATCGTATTCCGGGTGTGCATGAACCTCTTTGGAAAGCTGTGTCTTTAAGCTGCGGACAATATCAGTGATGTTCTTAGATGGTGGCAGGGACACAAGAAGATGGATGTGGTCTCTGTCTGTCTCTCCGGAGATCAGTTCTCCACCGTAGCCATCGCATAAGCGTTTTGCTGTTGCGACCATAAAATCCCCAATCTCATCTGTGATCACGGGTTTTCTCCATTTTGTGACAAAGACCATGTGGTAGGTGAGCAGGTAAACGGAATGTCTTGTCCTGATATACTCTTTCATAAAAATACCCTCCAGATAATTGTAAATCGTACTTGTGTTTGGTACTATTATATAGTATAATATAAAAAGAATCAATATGTCAAATGAGATATATGGAAAGGAGAATCCATGGCAGCAAAAGATACGAAAAAGATGGAGATCCATACCTGTTATACGGTAAAGATCAAACACCAGCTGGATGCGGTGCCAGACAGGAAAACAAAGAAACTGAACATCTCCAGAAAACGCAGAGTCGATGACAGATCAATGCAGCAGACGGCAGAGATCTGTCTTGAAGCGTTACGGTTCTGTGTCGATGTTGCCTTAAAAGAATGGGATCATGTAAAAGCACAGGAGCGCAGGCGGGCATTTGATATCCTGCTCCATGGGAGTAAGAAAGAAGCTCCAAAATATCCAGAGTTTGATATCCGCTTTCCAAACATGCCAGCATATATGAGAAGAGCCCTGATCGCAGATGCGATCGGGATGGTAAAGTCGTATCGTTCCAACCATGCGAACTGGGAAGCTCTGTCCCCCGCAGTACGGGGAGTGGAACCTAAGATAGGATTTCCTTCACGATATGAGCTGACTTTCTACGACCAGGAACGGAAGATGTCCAATCTGGCAGAGGGGCAGATCGGATTAAAACTATATAACGGAAAGACCTGGGACTGGTATTATTTCGAGATCAGTGCTTCTGACGCAGGATATCTGATGCATCTGTGCAAGACAAGGAAGATGCTCTCTCCCGTGGTAGATAAAGTCCATGGAAGATACCAGATCCGTTTTTCATTCAAGGAGATGCAGGAACTCGTGCAGGATAAAGATAAGCTTGCTTACCGGATACTTGCTGTAGATCTGGGGATCAATGCCGCAGCCTCCTGGTGTATCATGAAAGCAGACGGTACTGTCCATGCAAAAGGTGTGATCCACCTTCCATGTGAAGAAGACCGTCTTAATCATAGGATTAACCGGAAGCGTATGTATCAGCAGGCAGGGAAGAAAAGCCAGTGTGTTTACCGGTGGATACGGAACGCCAACCGTGCCCTGTCGATCGAAACAGCCAGAAAACTGATAGAAGTCGCTGTCTTATACAGCGTGGACTGTATCGTATTTGAGTATCTGGATTCCCAAGGGAAGATCCGGGGCAAGAAGTTCCGTGAAAGGATTCACTTATGGAGAAAGAATGACGTGCAAAAAAGAGTAGAATTACAGGCACACCGTCTGGGAATGAGGCTCTCCCGTGTCTGTGCATGGGGAACTTCTAAATACGCCTTTGATGGCTCCGGGATGGTAGACCGGCACAGCATCTACCATTTTGAACATGGAAAGAAAGTATATAACTACAGTCTGTGTACATTTCAGAATGGAAAGATCTATAACTGCGACCTGTCAGCAGCACAGAACATCGGTGCCAGGTTTTTCTTAAGGGAGTATCAGAAGAAGGGAGTAACCGGATTCCCTTCCACACCGCTACGTACCTTAAGTACGCTACGGGAATTTGTGAACAACGGTCTGCCAGTGGCGGCCTGAGTTATAGATTGGAACTGTTAATAAGATCCAGAGTCTGTCAAGGACCTGGTGTCACGGAAAAGGCAAAAGTTCCTGTCCGTGGCGGCGATGTCCCCGCACCTGTCTACCGTTGGCCTGGATGTGGTTTCTCTTTCTGCGGAGAGAGGGACTAAGTTCAGGCTGCATCGGTAGATAATGGAACTCCCGGCTCTAAAAGTTGGGAAGCCCCGTCCGACGCCAGTCGTTCGGGGAGGTATCACAAAAATACTTATACAGAAAAAATAGGATACACTTTTTTTCTTTCATTCTATTAATAAGACACAAGGAGTACCAAACAAAAGAAAGGAAGATAAGTCATGAGAAAAAAGATATGGAGTATTGCAACAGCTCTTACGCTGGCTGTTGGCTGTGGCTGAATGAAAGGGAGGGGTAATAATGACTCTAAATGAATACAATTATTTGCAGTCCAGATTTTCAAGGAAATTGAAGAAATCGGATTATACCAGCAAAAATGCTGGATACAATGCCGGTATTTCTGAGTGTAGATCAATCATTGAAGTAGAATACAACAGAATGGTAGAAAAAGAAGATCAAATGGACCTACCAGAATATGGTTGTTTGCAAGATAGATTTTCACATGCACTAAAAAATCCGGCACATACCAATCGAGAGAGCTCATATAATGCAGCTATTTTATCTTGTAAATCTATTTTGAAAGAGGTTTTTAAACATAAGGAAGATTTATTAAAATACGTTATCAGTAATGGCATAACTTTTTATTACAACGATAGCATTGTCTTAACTGAAAAATTAATCTCAACATTAGAAGCATTTTCGAAAAGTCCAGAGTGCGAGGATGAAGCTTATACTCTTGTAGAAGATAATGGGCATGTATATTTTTATTAGTGAAGATTGTGGTTGAAAAACACTTATACACATTGTTGTATAGGTGTTTTTTGTTGTCTAAGTAAAGCCGGAGTCTCCGGCTTTTTCTTATAAATATATGGATTCTTCTTTGAATGATAAAATATTTTTAAACATATTTAAAAAGAGGGAGATGCAGAGGACAAAAAATGTTAAAGAAAAAGAAGAAAGAAAAACATTATATCCTTTTAGATAAGTAAAATCTGCTTTTTCTCCATTTATTTTAGAAAAAGATTCGTAAAATAATAAAAAATGTAGCTTAACTGGAGATTTATAGGAAGAATGATAGTTATTTTTTAACCATCCACTCAAACATAATTTACGTTTATTGGAATTTATCATCAGATTTCCTCCATTCCTTTATGGTGTGTTTTAATGTTGTTTAGTGCGACATTTTTTCAGGTGTTTTTTCGATAACTTGCTTTAATCCACACACCACAAGGGATGCGACATAGAAAAAGGGGGTACTGCATGTCTACGATTTTAATCCACGCACCATAAAGGGTGCGACTTTATCAACTTTTAAAGAGTTGACGGCGGGCAACACCATACTACCATTTCCTTTCACATTTTAATCCACGCACCCACGAAGGGTGCGACATAGGCTACCTCCTTCCAGAAAAATGCTGGAACATTTTAATCCACACATCCGCGAGGGATGCGACTTGTCCATGATATATCCTCCTTCGATCTAAAATCATTTTAATCCACGCATCCACAAGGGATGCGACAATTATCAAGAGCCAGAGGAGAAATATCATTATGTTTTAATCCACGCATCCGCGAGGGGGTGCGACTATTTTACGCCGGGATAATGGCAATAAATCCGTATTTTAATCCACGCACCCGTGAAGGCGTGAAGGGTGCGACGATTTTTGCAAGACTTGTCCCAATATAAAAAAGGTAATTTTAATCCACGCACCCATATAGGATGCGACTATCTTCATTCACAAGCATCAAAACTGGCCTACCATTTTAATCCACGGACCATCGTAGGACAAGATGTTGTCTGCCCGCATTTTTTAGTACCTCTTTTTAATCCACGCACCCTCAGAGTCAAAGGATACGATACTTTAAATTCTTATTGGCATAGCGTTCGCTTTAATCCATGCATTCCTGTATTGCTGTGTTATTAGGAACCTGCTACACTTCGGTAAGATTTTCGGTAGTATAGCAGCTCCACACATCTACAAGGGATGCGGCTGCACAAGCAATTTGATCCGCCATCTCCACGCATCCGAGGAGGATGCGACCGTCTTCATTTCTCATTATGTACGTTCCTTTCTTGCATTTTAATCCACGCACCCGTGAGGGGTGCGACATTGATACCTCTGGAAACAATGTAACGATAGGAATTTTAATCCACGCATCCGCGAGGGATGCGACATCGCAGATATCCGGGTGTTTAATCGCAACATCGTTTTAATCCACGCACCCGTGAAGGGTGCGACTTGCAGAGGGTGTGAGAGGTGAAGGATATTGCATGTTTTAATCCACGCACCCACGAAGGGTGCGACTGCAATTAGAAAGCAATGGTTTTAGGGACTGGTCTATTTTAATCCACGCACCCGTGGGGTGCGACTACACGCATAATTCATTTTGCGTATATATATCATATCGTTTTAATCCACGCACCATAAAGGGTGCGACTTTTTTTCTTGTCCAATCCTGAAGTCAGATGGGTCCATTTTAATCCACGCACCCGTGAGGGGTGCGACAGCGAAATCACATAAAATTGATAGCGATTTCGCTGTTTTATTTAGAAAGTTTATACAAAAATTAGGTATTGCAATCTTTACCATTTCTATTTTTTTAGAAAAGCAAGAACAATATTTTTTGTTTTTGTAGTGCGAATCTCCCGGGATTCTTGCGTTGCTTCCGATTCGCACCAACTTTCTCATATATAGTATGTCAGAATTTCAGATTGACTGGTTTTTCTGTATAAGTTTTTTGTAACATAACTATATTGCGGGGTTATTAGGAAGCTACTACACTTCGGTAAAATTTTCGGTAAAGTGTAGTAGCTTCACATATCTACGAAGGATGCGAGTAAAATCATAAAATCCGCCTATTTCCAATCCATTTTAATCCACGCACCATAAAGGGTGCGACTTTATCAACTTTTAAAGAGTTACGGCGAGCAACATCATACTACCATTTCCTTTCACATTTTAATCCACGCATCCGCGGAGGATGCGATGATAGGCATTGATGTCACGATAGTAGTTCGTGTAATTTTAATTCACACACCTACGAGGGTACGTCCGAGCATAACATTTGCAACTACGTTATTCTCCCAGTTTTAATCCAAGTAGTGCGATTGCATCTACATGACATATTTTAATCCACGCACCCACGAAGGATGCGACGTTCGCGCTGAGCGTACTAGCCTACATATTTTAATCCACGCATCCACGGAGGATGCGACTGCAATTAGAAAGCAATGGTTTTAGGGACTGGTCTATTTTAATCCACGCATCCGCAAGGGATGCGACAGCGAAATCGCATAAAATTGATAGCGATTTTACTGTTTTATTTAGAAAGTTTATGCAAAAATTAGGTATTGCAATCTTTACCATTTCTATTTTTTTAGAAAAGTAAGAACAATATTCTTTATCTTCGCAGTGCGAATCTCCCGGGATTCTTGCGTTGCTTCCGATTCGCACTAACTTTCTTATATATAGTATGTCAGAATTTGAAATCTCTCGATTTTTCTGTGGAACTTTTTTATAAGACCTGTCCAACACTCTAAAGAAGTTAGATAAAAAAATATTTATACAGAAAAATCGAATACACGAGATTTCTGATATACTATATATGAATGGAAAATGGCAATGGAACAGCCACCTGCCAGAGAGAGGGATGTGGAAAGAGCCATACCCATACACTGGATGAGGGAGAGGTCACAAAGAAGTCATCCTACGAGGATACCGGTGTTAAGACCTATCATTGTAAAGAAGCAGACTGTAACTATACAAAGACCGAAGACATTGCCGCTACAGGGCATACATGGCATACATGGGATACAGGTAAGACAACGACGAAAGCGACCTGTACGGAAGCTGGAGTGACAACTTACACCTGTACAGCCTGTGGCGCGACAAGAACAGAGCCAATTGCAGCTACCGGACATAACTGGGATGTGGACAGGTAACAACAAAACCTACCTGCACCAAAAAAGGTATCCGCACTTATACCTGTAAGGTATGTAAAGCAACATAGACAGCCGATATCGAAGCCACAGGACATGATTATGAAGTAAAAGACCATAAGGATGCGACTTGTACGGAAGACGGTTATACACCTCTGTCTGCAAGAACTGTGGGGATGAAAAGAAAGAAACGGATGCACTTGGACACACATGGGGTAAAGGTAAGGTAACAAGAAAATCTACCTATAAAGTAACATCGATCGGAGTAAAGGCTTTCAACTGCAGCAAGAAGCTTACGAAAGTAACGATCGGAGCGAACATAAAGAAGGTCAGCAACAATGCGTTCTTTAAATGCAGAAGTTTGAAGATGGTAAACATCAAATCTGTGCTACTGACGAAGAAAACAGCGAATAAGAAAGCGTTTAAGGGAACAAATAAAAAGATGGTTATCAAGGTGTCGAAGAAAATGAAGAAGGCTTATGTGAAGATTTTCAAGAGGCTGAAGATTAAATAAATATAGAAAAGAATCGGATTCTTTTGAAGGACTCATACCGGAAGGTATGGGTTCTTTTTTCTATGATAATATAATGTAGGTTGATTCTGTTTTTGAAAAATATGGTTGAAAAGTTCTGGCATAATTCTTTGCCGTTCTTTTAAAACCTCTTACTTCAATCACGCCTTTATTTAATAAGCTGTTAAGCAACAAATGTACAGAGGAAGCCTTCCAGTTACGGTCCGGTGAAGCTTCCACAACTTCCGATGATGTTAATTTATAAAATATCCTATCATTGTAATTAACATAGTTAATTAAACTTCATTATAATATTTTCTCAAGTGTTTTTCTATTTTCTGATAATATTTTGTCCCCTGTTTCTTTCCAAAAGAAGAGTGAAAGAGTGCTTTTACTTCGTTAGAAGATGCTGTACATTGGACGATTTCTGTTATCCTTTTTAATGTAGGGTTATTTTTCTTTAACGACAGTAGACTTCCCAAAGGAGGGAGAAGATTTTTCTTTTTGGCAGGAACTGGTACAGGTAAAATATTTTTGACAAAATCAAGATTAGTAGCAGGAAAATTCTCCTTAAGTTTTGAAACATCCTGAATCTGTTTTAATTCTAATTCTTCTATAAATTTTTCACACCGATAAATATGAATTCCCTTTTCTTTCCAAAAATGAACTACTGCATCATACCCCTTGTCTTTTGATAAAATACAATAAGTTGATTTTGTATCCATTCGTATTAAATATCCTAAATAGGAGACTAATTGAAAATCGAGGGCATTTGCTGTACCATTTTGACAATGTATTGTTTCGAGTTGATGGATAAAACTAAATAATACACTGAGTTCTTTACAAGAAATGGATTTACTTGCATCGGTGTAAAACAAAAATGCTTTATCTAGTTCCTCTATATTTTTGTCTAAATATGATATCCATTTTGTTCCAATATTTTCCGAATCAATTAAATAATTTATCATAATCTGCGACTACTCCTTATCTTTTTGTTCTTAGTATGAAAGATTATGTATTTTAACACCAGATATCTGACTAAAAACAAATAAAAGTGAAGGTATTTGGAAACCTACCCTCTTTAGAGGATATATATTGGACCTTATAGAATTCCTATCATATTCCTATAAAAACATATCGATTTTGCACCAAATACCTATCTAAGCTATGGTTTTCCGTATCGGGAAACCTTCCAGAATATACCTGAACACCTTGACCATCATCAATACAATCCTCTACAATTTGGAGAAAAATATTTTTATCCAGTAATCTGACTAAAAACATGGTTGCCGCGGGAGAGTGTATTTCAGTATACTGACTAAAAATTTTTTTCCATGGAAAGTGTAATATATTAATTAATACAGTCCTTTTTCTGTGAAAAAAATTTTTAGGAAGCATTCAGCAGCAGGCAACGGAATGTTGAATCTACCATGAACCCCTCATTTACCTGCTATGAGATACATCTGACCCCATTTATAGTCCATTTTTTCATCCATTCTTATCCGCAAAATCGATAAATTTCCCTTTTAATCCCTCATAAAACAAGTCAGTATACTGACTAAAATAAATTACCTAGTCATTGAATATCTAAGGATTCACACCTTGGTATCCGAACATTCCTATTTCCACAGAAAAATTAAAAAATTCCAAAACAATCATACTAATAATAAGTAAAAATAGGAGAAGTAGAAAGGAAACAAAAATGACAAATGAAATAATTGAACTACTGGAACAATCTGAATATGGCATCATTGCCATTAATGAACCAAATATATTTCTGGATGTCTGTTTGCCGGCTGAAGGATGTGCATCGGATGTCGCAATCTGGTATGATGATAATAAAAAATGCAAAGCAATATCCATCTACAAAGTAGATTATCAGAAAGAAGAAAACACACAAAATCAAGTAGTTGCCAGAGCAAAAGCAGTACATCATTGTTTTGCGATATATAATGCTCTTGGGTTAAACAATAATCATGCAAAAGACCCATTTCGGTCGAAAAAATTTATAAAGTTTTATGAAAATATTTACGATTGTTCAAAAACGGTTTATGTTGTAGTGGAACAGTGAAAAAATAGCAGGGATTCATCGCTTATTAGTCAAGCAAAATATGGAATGAGGTGAAAATGATGTATACAATACTACTACCAATTCATCCGGATTATGTAAAAAATATATTTAATGGAACAAAACGATATGAATTCAGAAAAAGAATATGTAAAAAACCTGTGGATAGGATATTAATCTACTCTACGTCTCCCGTTATGAAAGTGACGGGAGAAGCTGAAATTGAGGATATTCTTGTCGATACTCCAGAAATCATCTGGGAAAGAACAAAGGAAAAAGCAGGAATTGATAAGAGATTCTTTGATCGATATTACGCAGGCAGAAACCAGGCAGTCGCTTATAAATTAAAAAATATCACTGAATATGAAATGCCAAAAGAATTGAAAGATTATGGGATAAGTAGAGCTCCGCAGTCTTTTCAGTATGTTAAGTAGGTCTTATTGATATAGTATATGGGAAGAAAAAGATGGATGAAACAGAACGAAACCAGAATTAACGTGGAAGAAAAAGGAGTTGCTGTTGGAATTTGCGTGTTGTTGGGGTTGGGAATTCTTATTGGGAAAATTATCGGTTAAAAGGAGCAGAATGTTAAGTGAAAAAATGGATAAAGGTGGAAAAAACTGGGCAATTGTATCTGGAAAAAATATTAGTTACATTCAACAAAATAGTATAAGGATTCCCCTTCCTCGACATCAGTAGGTAGGGGAGAAATTATCTAAAATTCATTAAGCGTCAGTGGCGGGCGGAGAGAGATTGGTATCCCCCACTGACAAGAGACTTAAGCAACAGTCGGATTTTCCCGATATTCAGGCTCCGTTAAACTTACCGACTGTGGATTAAAACAAAAAATGAAAGGAAAAAGTGTATGACTTACCAAGCAACTGATATTGCAAAATATATCATAAATAAATGTACCATTGAAAAACATGCAATTTCCAATCTCCAATTACAGGAAATTCTGTACTATATTCAGAAGGAGTTTTTGGAAATTGGACTGAAGGCTTTTGAGGATGATTTTGAGGCTTGGCCAAGTGGACCAGTCATCCCAGAGGTATGCAACAAGAAGACAGCTGCGCCGGAGCAGGCGGAGCAGGAAAACAAGATACCGCCCGGCAAGATTCGATAACCGAAAACGGAAGGAAGGATGGCTTGCACCGTCTATCCGGCAGAAGATAGGATCGCATCTTACGGTTGTGGCAAATGTCTGCAAGATTCTTCCAATCAATCAGATTATTGTGGAAACGGCATCCTTTGATATCCAGAAGATTAAGAACCCAGATATTCAAGGGACAGAGTACCAGCAGGGAGAGCAGATGGATTTCTGGAATGTCCGGGAGTATGTATTCTTCCGGGATGGACATACCTGCCAGTGCTGTAAGGGAAGATCCAAAGATAAGATATTAAATGTCCACCATATCGAAAGCCGTAAGATAGGAGGCAATGCCCCGAATAATCTGATCACGCTATGCGAGACCTGCCATAAAGGATATCATAATGGCACCGTTATACTGCCAAAGAATATCAAGCGTGGCATGCAATTTAAAGATGCCGCCTTTATGGGTATCATGCGCTGGGCTTTTTACAATGCATTGAAAGAACAGTACGAACCGGCTATCCCAGTATCGATGACTTATGGGTATCTGACAAAGAATACCCGTATCGAGCATGGCTTACTGAAAGAACATTATATTGATGCAAGATGTATCAGCGGGAATCCAGATGCCGTCTCGGATGGGACTTACTATTATCAGAAGAAAGTCCGCTGCCATAACCGGCAGATACATAAACAGACGATCCTAAAAGGCGGTATACGAAAATCCAATCAGGCAGAGTACCTTGTAAAAGGTTACCGGTTATTTGATAAAGTCAGATACCATGGCAGGGAATACTTCATTTTCGGAAGACGAAAAACTGGATTTTTTGACATCCGGACATTATCTGGAGAGAAAGTAAACAAAGGCAGTATCAGCGTGAAGAAACTTACTTTTGCTGATACAAGAAAGAATTATTTAACTGAAAGGAGGACCGCCTGAAGACGGTGGCGGATTCCTCCCCGGCTTAAGAACCCGGGGTATCCTTCGCATAAATTTTTGATGAAAAAAGTGGAAATAGAAAGGATAATATCTGGGTATTTACTGAAGCAATATGGATATAATGGGAAAGGAGATGATATAGTAGCAGCACATTATTTGCATAACAAAGGTGTGTTAAAATGTGTTGTACCAGATCCTTATCCGGTATCTAAAGAAGGATTGGAGAGAAAAGCATCCCTGGGAAAAAATAGGGGTAAGTGTAGTAAAGAAAATGCCAGCAATCGCTAAATATGTATTTGTTGGCGGAGCCTTAACATTGGTAGCGGACTATATTAAAATGCATCATATTGACTGGCTGGTCATGAATGGAGGCTTTGTCGGATTTAATATTGCAGCCTATGAATTGGATAAGTTTAAAGGAAAGAAAACGGTAAGGACATTTAATGCTTTCTCACTTAGTAACTTTAAAGAGGTCGGTTTATCCGGCTTTTTTTGTGTCAAAAAATAAATATTCCATCGTGTATATATAATTGATGTTTATTTGTACCTCAAAAATTTTTATTTTATCTTTACTCTCAAACATTCATTCTTCTAATAAGACTATTCGATTGACGACTGGAGAAATAACGTCATTGTTTGGTTGAAATTTATTAGAAAGGAACTGAATGAAAATGGATAATGTAAGAATCTTTGAGGGAAATGAAGTGGAGGTATTTGAGTTAAATGAACAGATAATCTTTAATCCGAGGGATGTTGGAAAATGCTTGGAAATTAGTACTAATGGTGTCCGAAAAGCGATTACACGAATGAACAAAAGTTAAGTAATTAAGCTGACAAATTCAGATGTGACTAATTGTCACATCCGAAAATTAAATAATGCAGGAGAAAATTTTCTCACCACAACATTTAAGAAAGTTGATAAAGGTATTTGGGAGTATTGCGGAGATTGTTTTAGAGCAACAGGGCAACAGGAAATAAATCATGTGTATTTTGGGAAAATTGTCACAGTGATCGGATTAGAAACATTAGACAGAGTAAAAATATCTGTAGATAATTTTCCACAATGTAATGGAAGAATTTTTAAAAATCAATTTGTTGCAGATAAAGACGAATTGGAAGAACTAACAGAGAAATAACAGATGAAAGAGATATTTCAAATTGAAGATTGGAGAAAATAAATATGAAATTAACTATAGCTTTACAGGACGAAATGAATGTAACTATTGATAAAAACGGAAACATTATAATTGATATACCAGACTCATGTAAACGTGATTTATGGAGCGCACAGATGGAATATTGGTTGGAAAAAGATTCTTCAAATTGTGAAAATCTAAAAATTGATGGTGGATTTTTAAGAGTAATTAAAAACAAAATCAAACATGTAAGAAAGAATTATTAATGAAATAAAGTTTTAGATTGGAGGAAAATATTATGAAAGAATTTAAGAATTTTGTGGTAGACAAATGCAAAGAATTAGGTATTTTGGATATGGAAAATATTTATTTTTCGCAAACAAGAGATATGTATTATGCGGATTATAAACCAAATTATCCAGAAAAAACAAATGGAGATTTTACAATTTCACAAGAAGTTATATCTGGTAAAAGAAAAATATATGGAAATCTTAATGCTTTAATTCCAACAATAATAGAATTGTAGCAATGAAACAAGAGTTTCATTTGAAGATTGGAGGAATAAATATGTGTATGTATTGCGAAAGAAGAACGGACGTAAAATTCGGATGGGAACAACCCAAATTACCGTATCATAACAATATGCCATTCAGCAGTAATTTGAATGGAAATGTTTTGGAAAATGATAAATGGGATGGTGTGATTCACGATTACCAAACAGCTACACCAGAATTAATTCTCACTTGTCCTGGTTATTTTAATGGCGAAGGTGTTGGTGCTATTTACATCCCTATTAAGTATTGTCCCGAATGTGGAAGAAAATTGGGAAAAGAATGTATTATGAAAAAGAAATTTTGGGAATATATTTTAGAAAATTTTACAATCGATAATAATGGCAGGAAAATAATCTACAATATTATTGATTGGGTATGGATGCAATCAATGGATAAAGAAGATTCAGTTAATACTTTGGATTTTCTCTTAGATGGAATAGGGATTAAAAAAGAAGAGATTGAACAGTTCATTGACTGGAATTAAAACAACAGAAGATTGGAGGAAAAATAATATGTTCACTAAGAAAAAAGTATTTGCGTGAAAATATCAAACGATGACTTTAAAAGGCTCATATCGGAAAGGATATGGGCTTTTTTTGTGGGATAAAAATGGAATATTCCATCGTGTATATATAATTGATATTTATTATGCAGGACAAAAAATTTTCTATATTCTGTCATGCTAATAGTAAGAAAAATTTTACTAAATTATAGAAAATGTGAACTTACCTTTAATATTTGTAGGAATGGGAGAAAATTGTAGATAAAAGAGTTGGTTTATCCAGCTTTTTTTATAAAAAAGTTATTTTTCTAATCTGTCATACTATAAATAAGAGGGTGGAATGTTTATTTTATATTTGCTAAAGCCAGGCATAACTCGTAAACACAAGAAAAGTACCTCCGTGAAAAATAAATTTGTCCATAAAATTGTCATATTGTTGTTTCCATCCTCTTGCAAAAGGAAGCTATCTCACCCGGTAGCTTTCTTTTTTAGCCCTTAATTGAAAAAAGAAGCAGGAAAAAGAGAAAAAATTTCAAAGAGAGTACTAGATATTAAGAAAAAATATGGTAAAAATGCGATACTTCGTGGGTTAAATTCTGAAGAAGGGGCTGCGATAAGAAAGAAGAATGAGCAAATCGGCGGACACAAAGCATAAACTTCCTCAGAAAAATAGGAAATCTTAAAATATGGTATACTGTATAAAAAAAGGAGAAATGAGCATGACAGTAGATCCGAAACAGGTAAAAGACTTGGTAACTACATTTTGCGAACTAGATGAGGAATATCGGGAAAAGGCATTAAGGGCTGTTAATAAGGTTTTTTTAGATTATATTTGTACAAGAGGGTGTGAACAAAGAAATATTCCTGTTACAAAAGAAAATCAATCTTCAATTTGTCGCAAAGTCGTAAAATTATTCAACGCTATAAGTGATTTGAGTGATACCCAAGAAGCTTCTGTCGCCATTTTTATGGAGCATCTACAGCCTGGCAGCTTTACAGAAGAAAGTGAACTGCAGATCACTCTCAATCAGAAAAGATTGAGTATTAATGAATATATCGAAAAGGTTCTCCCTAATGCGAATGTAAAAGATGCTAAAAAATGGGTAAAAGAATTTGAGGAAGAAAAGGGATATAAGCGATAGTCAGAAAAGTGTGATGAAATTACTTTTGTTGCCAATAAGCGCACACCTCGTCTATAATCTCTGATTTAGGCGGGGATGCGTCCTTGGTCTTTTATTTCGGTTCTTGTATTAAGCACTTTAAACAATACTGTAATGGGTTCATTCCGTAATAATCCAATTAAAGAAAACGTTGTGTTTTTAATGGGGAAAATAGAAATTATCATGTAACAGCAGAAAACCGCAGTCAACTTTAGTTGCCTGCGGATGAATG